>OFDC01000397.1_pt1 | contig 34333 bp, 26 predicted proteins | sample 1520941 | NCBI WGS metagenome assembly OFDC01 (sample SAMEA94258168, study PRJEB24077) | hot springs metagenome | biome: Aquatic biome; feature: Water | place: India | collected 2012-12-06 | depth 5 m | reverse complement strand
GCGTGCAATTGGGAGGGACCTGAACCGCGCGAATGGCATCAGGGCCAGCGGCCATGAAAAGCCGCGCTGAAAGGCCGGACACATGGGCGCCACGACCAGCCAGCGCAGGACAGAAATACCCTTGCCAACGGAGAGCCGTCCACACAGGGGTCGCTAGCCCAATGGCGGCTTTTGGCGGAGTTGAGGCGAAAGCCGCCATGCTCTGAGTCGTCGCCCATAGCTGACAGGGGGCAACGATAAAGTGAAGGCCGCTCCTGCACGCGCGCTTGGGTGACGCTCCACCCCGCTTCCTACACCGCCCGCGCCCGATAGCATCGCGCTCCGGTTCTTTGCCATCGTTGTGCCCGGCCCCAAGAGGCAGTTTGATCGCGGGGGCGCGAAACAAGGCCCCGCTCCTCTGTCTGTCCGCTTTACGAAATCGGGCGCAGGTGCCTGAAACGATTACAGATATTGACAAGCAGTAAAGCGGACACCGTGTCCGCTTTGTCCGCTTCGCTGGTGTTCGTCATCCCAGCGGAAGCTGGGACCCAGGGCGGCAAACACTGCCCTATGAGGCCCTAGGCCCCAGCTTTCGCTGGGGTGACGGGAGGTGTCACAGTGGCGATGCCCCTCACCCCACCGGGATGAAGCGCACCGCAAACCCGCCGCCTGCTGCCATGCGCACCGCAAAGGTCTCGCCGCCGGTGACGATCTTTTCCTCGATCACCATCGCGTAGGGGTTCGTCTTCCAGTCGGCATCCGGTCCGTCGCGGTAGATCTGGGCGCGGTATTTCTTGCCGGGTTCGAGGAAGCTCAGCGGCACTGACAGGTCGCGCGCCGCCTCGTCGCTCACCGCGCCGAGGAACCATTCCTTGGACTTGCGCCCCTGCCGCGCGATCGCGACATAATCGCCGATCTCTCCGGCGAGCGCGATCGATTGCTCCCAATCGGCTTCGACATCCTTGATGAACTGGAAGGCCTCGGGCTTGGCCTCGTAATTCTCGGGCAGGTCGGCGGCCATCTGGATCGGGGAATAGAGCACCACATACAGCGCCAGCTGCTTGGCCAGCGTTGTCTCGGGCCGGTTCGAGGGATCGCCGCGCTGCATGTCTGCGCGCAAGGGCGGGCGCTCGTTGGGCTTCAGATCGAAGATGCCGGGGGTGAAGTCCATCGGCCCCGCCAGCATCCGGGTGAAGGCCAGCATCGCCTCGTGCTCAGGCGGGTTGGGGGGCGAACCCCAGGCGTTGTATTCCATTCCCCGCGCGCCTTCACGGGAAATCCAGTTGGGATAGGTGCGCCGGAGCCCCGTGTCCTTCACCGGTTCGTGCGCGTTGATCGAAATCTGCCGCTTGGCCGCTTCCTGCACCACCTTCAGGTGGTGGCGCACCATGAACTGGCTATCGTGCCATTCGTAGCGGCGGATGCCGTTTTCATCGATCCGAACGGCATCGCCCGCATCGGCCACATAGCCGGTCTTGACCTGCCGCACGCCGACCTTCTGCATCAGGTCCATCGCCGCGCCGAGCTGCTTCTCGTAATTGGTGATGTTGGCCGAAGTTTCATGATGCCCGATGATCCGCACGCCCTTGGACAGCGCATAGCGGCCGAGTTCCTCCAGATCGTAATCGGGCATCGGCTTGGTGAAATCGAACAGGTCGCCATTGTTGTACCAGTCGCCGTCCCAGCCGATGTTCCAGCCTTCCACCAGCACACCCGCGAACCCGTGCTTGGCGGCGAAATCGATGTAGCGCTTGGTCTCTTCGGTGGTGGCCCCATGGATGCCGTCGCGGCCCCAGGTACGGTCGCGGATATGCATCGCCCACCAGATACCGACATATTTGCCCGGCTCCACCCACGAGACATCGCCGAGCTTGTTGGGCTCGTTGAGGTTGAGGATGATGTCGGAATTGATCAGGCCCACTGCGTTGGGCGCGACCTGAATGGTGCGCCACGGACTTGTGAACGGGGCCTTGGTCTTGACCTTGGGGCCGCCGGTCCAGCTGCGCAGCTTGGATTCAAAGTTGCCGGGGCGCAGCTGATCGAGCGACATGGCGGCATAATCCACCAGTGCGGCTTCGTGGATGCTGAAATAGATGCCGTCCGCGTTCTTGAAGGTCGCGGGCGTGTGCGCGTCGTCGACCTTGCCCGCGGGCGCGGTGCGGGTGAGGTATTCGTAGCGGTTGAACTCGTCCGAAGGGGTGTACCACATGGTGGTCTGCTCCCCGACGCCGAACTGGGTGAGCTCTTCGGTGATGTTGACGTCGCCCGCCAACGCCGCCTGTTCAGGCAATTCGTAGCGGAAGCCGATGCCGGTATCGAAGGCGCGGAAGCGGACGGTCATCTGCCGGTCGGGGCCATCGGCGGGCTTGAAGGTGACGGCAAGTTCATTGTGCTGGTCGCGCACCAGCCGCCGCTCACCCCACGGCTGTTCCCACGTGGTGTCCTTGCTCGCCCTTGTCGATCCGGCGATGGCGAGGCCGCGCTCGAAGCCATGGTGTTCGGCAAACAGCATCCCCAGCTTGGAGGGCGCAATGACCTGCTTGCCTTGGTAGCTGACCGCATAGGTCGCTTGCCCGCCATCATCCTTGACCGTGACGGTGATTGTGCCGTCGGGCGAGGTCACCTCCAGCGTCTCGGCGGCAGCAGGCGCAGCCGCCCACGCGACAACAGCGACGGCGATCAGCTTGGTCCAGTGCTTCGTCATTATCCCTCTCCCGCGCCTTTCCTGGCGCTCATTTTGTCTGTTTGAAGATCCGGTAGCCCCAGGCGGGCAGTTCAAGCGTCTCGCCGCCCGCGAATGTCATGGCCGCGCCACCCAGTGCATCGGTGTAGGTGCCGTGGTGGCGGGCATGGTTGAAGTTCACCCGCTGCGGCCGCGGCGAGAGGTTGAACACCACGAACACCCGTTCGCCCGCCTGCCCCCGCGTGAAGGCAAAGACATCGGCGGCGGCATTGGTGGGCACCTCGACCATCGGCGCCCCAAAGCGGCCATTGTGGAGCGCGCGCATCTCGGTCTTGAGCGCGATCAGCTTGGCGAACAGCGCGGCGTGCTTGCCGTCCTTCCAGACAATCGGATCACGCTCGAAGAACTGCAATTGGCGGTCATTGTCCGCTTCCTGCCCATTGTAGATCAGCGGCAGGCCGCCACCGACAAAGGACAGCGCAATCGCCGCCTCATAAGCTGGGCCGTAAATCTCCGCCGCCACCCCGTCCCACGAATTCTGGTCGTGGTTCTCGGTATAGACCATGCGCATCGCGGCCTGCGGCCAGGTCTCAAGCTGACCAGCATAATATCCCCGGATCGGCCCCGCGCCCTCGCCGCTTTTGACGAGGCGCTGCATCGCCTCCTTCCAACCCCAGCCATAGGTCGCATCAAAAGCGCGGGCGTGGAGATCGCGCTGCTCCCATTCGGCGAGCATGAAGACGGGCTTCACCTTGTCGAGCTCCGCGCGCGCAGTCTCCCAGAAGTCGGTCGGGACATAGCCCGCCACATCGGCGCGGTAGCCGTCGATCCCGAATTCGCGGACCCAATAGACGAGGCTTTCGGTCATGTGGCGGCGTAGGCCCGGCTGGCTGTAGTCGAAATCCGCAACGTCCGACCAGTCCGTGCCGGCGGGCGAGGTCAGCGCGCCTTCGGGGGTGCGGGTGTACCATTCGGGGTGGCTCTCGGTCAGCGGATTATCATAGGCCGAATGGTTGGCGACCCAGTCGAGGATGACCTTGAGCCCCAGCCGGTGCGCCTCATCCACGAAGGCGCGGAACTCGGCCTCGCTGCCCAGCTCGGGATTGACCGCCCGGTAATCACGCACGGCATAGGGGCTGCCAAGGGAACCCTTGCGGTTCGCCTCGCCGATTGGGTGGATCGGCATCAGCCAGATGATGTCGACCCCCATCGCAGCGAGCCGCGGCAGTTGCCTCTGCGCCGCGGCAAAGGTGCCTTCGCGGGTGAACTGGCGGGTGTTGAGCTGATACAGCACCGCGTCGGCCGTCCACGCGGCATTGGTGATCTCCACAGGATCGCGCGGGGTGTAATCAGGCTCGGCCAAGGCCGGGGCGGCGGTCAGCGCGCCAGCCAGCAGAGCAAGAACAAGGCGCATCACGCCTCTCCCGCCCGCAAGCCGGCGGCACCCGCCGCGCTCTCGCCATCGGTCACCAGCAGCGTCGCCGCCGCCGCCAGCACAAAGCTGATCGAGGCAATCGCGAAAGCGTAGACCGGCTCGCCCCCGAACAGGTTGGTGACGAGGAACCCCAGCACCGTCGCCGCGAGCAGCTGCGGCACCACGATGAAGATGTTGAAAACCCCCATGTAAATGCCCATTTTTTCGGCCGGAACGCAGCCCGCGAGGATCGCATAAGGCAGCGACACGATCGAGGCCCAGGCAATCCCGATCCCGATCATCGGCACCCACAGCATCCCCGGATCGCGGATCAGCAGCATCGCGGCAAACCCCGCCGCGCCGAGCAGCAGATTGATCGCGTGAAGCCGGCAGCGGTCGAACCGCGCGGCGATCAGGATGAACCCGAGCGCCGCCACCGCCGCCAGCCCATTGCGCACCGATCCCAAAAGGCTCCACCAATCAGCCGCGTCCTGATAGCCTCGCGTCGCCGGATCGGGCGCGGCAAAGTGATACTCGGCCACCGCCGGGGTGCCGTAAATCCACATCGCGAACATCGCGAACCAGCTGAAGAACTGGACCACCGCAAGCTGGCGCATGGTCTTGGGCATGGCGAAGAGATCGCTCACCACCTCCATAAAGCCGCTGTCGTTGCGGCTTTGCCCGCGCAGGCTGGCGGCGACAAGCTGGATCACCCCGAACCCGCCCACCAGCGCGGCGAGCACGTAAAGCTCCTGCGCGACCTCGATATCGCCGAGGAACGCAGGCCGCGTCTCGCCCCGGGCGAGTGCCACCAGCGCCGCGAGCCCCAACCCGGCCACAACCCACATCACCCCGCCGCTGCGAAATTGTGCCGCACTGCGCAGCGCACTTGCCGCGCGCGGCGCCTGCGTTGCGTGGCGTGCTTCCTCGAACCGGGCCAGCTCTTCAGGCGAATATTCCCGCGTCGTGAACACCGTCCACGCCACCGCCGCCAGCAGCGCTGCCCCGCCGATATAGAACGCCCATTGCACCGTCGCGGGGATCTGCCCCTCGGGCGCGACGTTCGAGAGGCCCAGCCAATTGGTCATCATCCACGGCAGCGCCCCGGCCAGCACCGCGCCCGCGCCGATGAAGAAGCTCTGCATCGCATAGCCCATGGTGCGCTGGCGATCAGGCAGGCTGTCGCCAACGAAGGCGCGGAACGGCTCCATCGTGATATTGAGCGAGGCGTCCATCAGCCACAGCATCCCCGCCGCCACCCACAGCGCGGGCGCGTTGGGCATGATGAACAGCGCAAGGCTCGCCAGCAGCGCACCCGCGAGGAAATAGGGCCGCCGCCGCCCATACCCGCTGCCGAACCGCATCCAGGTCTTGTCAGACAGGTGCCCGATGATCGGTTGCACCAGCAGCCCGGTCATCGGCGCGGCGATCCACAGGATCGCCAGATCGCTCACGTCCGCGCCCAAGGTCTGGAAAATACGGCTGACATTGCCGTTTTGCAGATCGAACCCGATCTGGATGCCGAGGAACCCGAAGCTCATGTTCCAGATCTGCGCCGGATTCAGCGCAGGCTTGTGGCCGGCTTGCGTCATGTCCATACCCTCTCCCGCGCGCCGATCCCGCACGGGGGTGACGCGGCTGATCGCGGGCGGTAGTGTCACGGGTCTCGCGCCCGATGATCATCCCCCTCGCGGTTTGCAGTCTGGCCAGCTTGCAAAAATTTGCAAGACGCATTCGAATTCTGGTGCGAGATTTCCGGGTCGAACCGTGCGCCTTGCGGTAATCTTGCTGTATTTCCAAGCCTTGCAAAACAGGCGTGCCCGCGAAGGAGGCTTTCACAAAGATTTGCAAAAATTTTCCCATGCTGGCAGAAACGTTGCCGGAGGGAGTTGGGTCATGATGCGAATCTTCGCAGGGGCTGCTGCGTTGTTGTGGGCGAGCACCGCTTTGGCAGGGGGCGCGCCTGCCCCGGAAGCGCCGCCTTCAGCCGCGCCAATCAGCGAACGGCAGCTTGAGGACGAGATCATCTATTTCGTCTTGCCTGACCGGTTCGAAAACGGCGATCCGGCCAATGATCGGGGCGGGCTGAAGGGCGGCCCGTTCCAGCACGGTTTCGACCCCACTCACAAGGGCTTCTACCACGGCGGCGACCTGAAGGGCCTGACCCAGCGCCTTGACTATATTCAAGGCATGGGGGTGACCGCGATCTGGTTCGCGCCGGTGTTCAAGAACAAGCCGGTGCAAGGCAAGCCGGGCGAGGAAAGCGCGGGCTATCACGGCTATTGGGTAACCGATTTCACCCAGATCGACCCGCATTTCGGCACCAATGCCGAATTCAAGGCCTTCGTCGATGCCGCCCACGCGCGGGGGATGAAGGTCTATATGGACATCATCATCAACCACACCGCCGATGTGATTGGCTACGCGGAAGGTGAGGCGAACGGATTCCGCTATCGCAGCAAGGGCGACTATCCCTTCTCGCGCCGCGGCGGGCATCAGGGCGCTCCGATCAACGCCGGGTTCGAAGGCGATGACAATCCCGATCCCGCCAACTGGGCGCGGCTGACTGACCCCACCTTCGCCTATACCCCGGTGGTGCCCGAGGCGGAAAAGAACGTGAAGGTTCCCGCGTGGCTCAACGACGTGACGCTCTATCACAACCGCGGCAATTCACACTGGATCGGCGAGAGCAGCGTCTATGGCGACTTCTCGGGGCTCGATGACCTTGCGACCGAACACCCACGCGTGGTCGCAGGGATGATCGATATCTTCGGCCAGTGGATCGATGATTACGGGATCGACGGCTACCGCATCGACACCGCCAAACACGTGAACCCGGAATTCTGGCGCGCCTTCGTGCCCCCGATCCTCGCCCGCGCCAAAGCCAAGGGGATCGACCATTTCCACATCTTTGGCGAGATCGCTTACGAGGAACCCACCGCTACCCTCGCGGCCCAGGTGATGGCCGAAAGCCAGCTCCCCTATGCGCTCGACATGGGTTTTGCGAAGGCGGCGCAGATGGTCGCCAGCGGCAAGGCGCCGCCCCGGCTGATGGCCGAATTCCTCCAGCAGGATGCGATCTATCCCGGCGGCGCGCGGACGGCGGTGGGCCTGCCGACCTTCCTCGGCAACCACGATTTCGGGCGCTTTTCCATGTTCGTGCGCCAGATGAGCGGTTCGGACGAGCCCGAGACGCTGCTGGCCCGCGTGAAGCTGGGGCACGCGATGATGTTCCTGCTGCGCGGGGTGCCGACGGTCTATTACGGCGACGAACAGGGCTTCATCTCCGACGGCAATGACCAGCTGGCGCGCGAGGATATGTTCCCCAGCAAGGTCGCGGCATACAACGACAACCGCCTGATCGGCACCAAGGCCACCACCGCGCAGAGCAATTTCGACACCGCCCACCCGCTTTACCGCCTGATCGGCGAATTGGCGGCGGCGCGCACAGCCAGCCCCGCCCTGCGGCGCGGGCTCTCCACCGTCCGCGCCTTCGAGGAAGCCGCCCCCGGCCTGCTCGCGGTGGAACGCCACGATCCCGAAACCGGACAGCGGGTCATTCTCGCGTTCAACACCGGCGATCAGCCACTTTCGCAAGCCATCGAGGTCAGCTACCGCGCCCGCAAAATCGCGCCGCTGGTGGGCGCCTGCCCGACCGCGCTTGCCGCCCCCGGCACGGTGCAGATCGCGCTTCCCGCCTTCGGCTTTGCCGCCTGCATCCTGGAGACTGACGACTAATGGCAACGGCACTGGACGCCGCCGAACTGGCCACCACCAGCCCGCTGGTGTGGTGGCGGGGGGCTGTCATCTACCAAATCTACCCGCGCTCGTTCCGCGACACCAATGGCGACGGGATTGGCGACCTTGCGGGGATCGCGCAGGGGCTGGATTACATCGCCGATCTGGGTGTCGACGGCATCTGGATCTCGCCCTTCTTCACCTCGCCGATGAAGGATTTCGGCTATGATGTGGCCGATTACTGCGGGATTGACCCCAGCTTCGGCAGTTTTGCCGATTTCGACCGGGTGGTGGAAAAGGCGCACGCGCTGGGCCTCAAGGTGATCATAGACCAGGTCTATTCGCACACCTCCGATGAACACGCGTGGTTTCAGGAAAGCCGACAGGATCGCACCAATCCCAAGGCCGACTGGTATGTCTGGGCCGATCCCAAGCCCGACGGCTCGCCGCCATCGAACTGGCAATCGGTGTTCGGCGGATCGGCGTGGCAGTGGGATGGGCCGAGGAAGCAGTATTACCTGCACAATTTCCTGACCTCGCAGCCCGATCTCAACGTCCACAACCGCGCCGTGCAGGATGCGCTGCTCGATGTGGCGCGGTTCTGGCTCAGCCGGGGAGTTGACGGGTTCCGCTTGGATGCGCTGAACTTTGCGATGCATGACCCGCTGCTGCGCGACAATCCGCCGAGCGGCACGCCGATCGAGCTGGTGACCCGGCCCTTCGACATGCAGGTCAAGCAGTACAACCAGTCGCACCCCGACATTACCGCCTTCCTTGAGCGGATCCGCGCGACGATCGACGAATTTCCGGGCCGCTTCACCGTTGCCGAAGTCGGCGGGCCGGAGCCGCTGGCCGAGATGAAGGCGTTCACGGAAGGAGGCAAGCGGCTGGATTCGGCCTATAATTTCGATTTCCTCTACGCCCCGCAGCTGACCGCGCCGCTGGTGCGCGCCAGCCTCTCGCAGTGGAGCGGCGCGGAAGGTGAGGGCTGGCCCTCATGGGCCTTCTCGAACCATGATGCCCCGCGCAGCGTCACCCGTTGGACCCGCGATGGCGACATGCCCCGCGCCGCCCGGCTGGGGCTGCTCCTGCTGCTCAGCCTGCGGGGCAATCCGATCATCTATCAGGGCGAGGAACTCGGCCTGCCGCAAGGCGAAGTCGCCTTCGAGGATCTGCAAGACCCCGAAGCCATCGCCAACTGGCCGCACACGCTGGGCCGTGATGGCGCGCGCACCCCGATGCCGTGGCAGGCCGCCGCGCCGCAAGCGGGCTTTTCGTGCGCCAACCGCACCTGGCTCAAGCTGGACCCGGCTCACGCGCAGCTTTCCGCCGACAGGCAAGCCGCTGACCCCGGCTCGACCCTCGCTTACACGCGGCAACTGCTCCATTTGCGGCGCGGGCATCCGGCGCTGGTGAGCGGGGATATCACCTTGCTCGACACGCCGGAGGCCGTGCTGGCCTTCATCCGCGAGGCCGATGGCGAGCGGTTCCTGTGCGCCTTCAACCTTGGCGATGAACCGGAAAGCTGGTCACCCCCCGCCAACCTTGGCCCTTTGCGCCTGCTCACCACCGAGACCGTGGTCGGCAGCGCCGCAGTACCAGCGGTTCTGGCCCCTAGCAGTGGCTATTGGGCGGCGATTGGGGCAAGCTGAGCCAGCATGGCCGACAACCCGAACCCCTCCTCCCGTCGCAGCGCCACGCTCGAAGACATCGCGCGCGAGGCTGGGGTTTCGATTTCGACCGTCAGCCGTGCGCTGAACGACAGCCCCTCGGTCAAGCGGCGCACAAAGCAACAGATCTGGCAGATCGCCCGCGCGCACGACTACGAATTCCGCGCCTCGATGCCGAGCGGCCCGATCGGCGCGGATGCGACCCTCGCGGTGGTGGTGCCCGCCCCTCAGGCGCGCGACAGCCGGGTGTCGGACCCGTTCTTCCTCGAACTGCTCGCCGGGATCGCCGAGGCCGCGCGCGAGCGGAACGCCGACCTCCTCATCAGCCACCTCAGCCCGCGCGCCAGCACCGATCTCGATTACGCGATGAGCACCAGCCGCGCGACGGGGGTGATCTTCATCGGGCAAAGCTCGCTCCACCACGCCTTCAACGCGCTGGCGGCGCGCGACAACCGCTTCGTGGTGTGGGGCGCGGAATTTGCCGATGCGCAATATTGCGTGATCGGATCGGATAATCTGGCGGGTGGCCGGCGGGCGACCGCGCACCTTGCCCGACTCGGGCGGCAGCGCATCCTGTTCCTCGGCGACACCGAAGCGCCCGAAGCCGAGCAGCGCTATCGCGGCTATCGTCAGGCGCTCGAACAGGCGGGGTTGGCGTTTGACGAGGGCCTGATCGTGCCCGCCCATTTCGAGGTCCACTCGGCTGAAGCTGCGGTGCGCAGCGCGGTGGCGCGGGGCCTCCGGTTCGATGCGGTGTTCGCCGCCTCAGACCTCATCGCCATCGGCGCGATCCGGGCGCTGACGCGGTCGGGGATGCGGGTGCCAGAAGACGTCCCGGTGGTCGGCTATGACAATATCCCCGCCGCGCGGCTGGTAACGCCGCAGCTCACCACCATCGATCAGGACGCCAATCTGGCGGGGCGGATGCTGGTCTCGAAGCTCATCGACAAGGGCGACGGCCCGGCGATTTCGCAGCGGCTTGAAACCAGCCTGCTGATCCGCGAAAGCTGCGGCGGATGAGCGAAGCGCCTGCCCCCTTGAAATCCATCGTGATCGTCGGCGGCGGTTCGGCCGGGTGGATGACCGCGGCCGCGCTCGCCCATGCGGTGGGGCAATCCTGCGCCATCACCCTGATCGAGAGCGAGGTGATCGGCACAGTCGGCGTCGGCGAGGCCACCATCCCCCCGATCCGCAACTTCAACCAGCGCCTCGGCATCGACGAGGCGACCTTCGTGCGCGAGACGCAGGGGAGCTACAAGCTCGGCATCCAATTCGTCGATTGGGGACGGCAAGGACACAGCTATTTCCACCCCTTCGGCCAGTACGGCGCTGAATTTGATCAAGTGCCCTTCTACCACCACTGGATGCACGAGTATCTGGCGGGCCGCACGGCGGGCCCGATTGACGATTTCTCGATGTGCTGGGCGATGGCCAAGGCAGGCAAGTTCGCCCACCCCTCGCCCGACCGGCGGCTGATCCAGTCGACCTTTGACTATGCCTATCACTTCGACGCCGGGCTCTATGCTGCGTTCCTGAGGCGCTTTGCGGAAAGCCGCGGGGTTAAGCGCATCGAAGGGCGGGTCGTTGACGTGTCGTTGCGGGGTCATGACGGGTTCATTGACGGTGTAACGCTCGATAGTGGCGCGGTCGTTCAGGGCGAATTCTTCATCGATTGCAGCGGCTTTCGCGGCCTGCTGATCGAGGAGGCGCTAGAGGCGGGCTATGACAATTGGCAGCACTGGCTGCCGTGTGACCGGGCGGTGGCGGTGCCCTGCGAGAAGGGCGAATTCACCCCCTACACCCGCTCCACCGCCAAGGCCGCCGGGTGGCAATGGCGCATCCCGCTCCAGCAGCGCACCGGCAATGGCTATGTCCATTGCAGCCAGTTCCTCTCCGAAGACGAGGCCAGCGCGGAATTGCTGCGGAGCCTCGATGGCAAGCCGCTCGCCGACCCGCGCACCTTGCGCTTTGTCACCGGCAAACGGCGGGAGTTCTGGCGCAAGAATTGCGTCGCCATTGGCCTGTCGGCGGGGTTCATGGAGCCGCTCGAATCGACCAGTCTCCACCTCATCCAATACGCCATCCTGCGCCTGATCGCGCTGCTGCCCGACAGCGCCGTCTCGCCGCTCTTGGCGCGCGAATACAACGCGCAAACCGCCGCCGAATACGAGCGCATCCGCGACTTCCTGATCCTCCACTACAAGGCGAGCGAACGGGATGATTCCGAGCTGTGGCGCTACTGCGCCGCCATGCCGATCCCCGATAGCCTGCAATACAAGATCGACCACTTCACCGCCCACGGGATGCTGGTCGCCGAAGGGCCGGAGCTGTTTGCCAATCCCAGCTGGATCGCGGTCTATCTCGGACAAGGGATCACCCCGCGGCAGGCCCCGGCGCTCGCCGCCATGCGCGAGGGCGTTCCGGTCGCTGAGCGGTTCGCGCAGATCCGTCACGCCATGGCTGAGGCTGTGGCCTCCATGCCAAGCCACGGCGAATTCATCGCCCGCCACTGCGCCGCCGCCGCGCCCATCGCTGCCTGACCATCTTTCGCGCGAAACATCGCGCAAGACCCAGCGACGGCCGCCTTCCCTGCCCCAGAAAAAAGGGCCCGCCATCGCTGGCGAGCCCTTCCTTGAGTCCCTGAGGCAGGGGAGAGCTTGGGACCCTGTCTCGTCAAAAGCTCTTGCGGATCGTGAACTGGAACGTCCGCCCGTAAAGCTCGTGGCGGCTCGGGAAGGACACCCCGAGCGATTGCGGCGGCGGGTTGCTGCCATTGGCCCGGTCGAACAATTCGTTTTCGGTCACGAAGGGCTCGTCGGTCAGGTTGAAGACTTCGGCGAGGATCTGCACCCCGTTGAGGAAGCTGCCTTCGCGCTCGAACGTGTAACCAAGCTGCGCGTCCAAGATGGTCTCGCTCAGTGCTTCTGCCCCTTCGAGCCCGCCCGAGAAGTTCGGCACTTCCGACAGGAACCCGCCGCGATAGCGCGCCGCCAGCTTGGCACGGAAACCGTTCTTTTCGTAGAAGATATCGCCCGACCAGGTCAGGTCAGAATAACCTGGGATCGCGATTGATCCGTTGCCGGGTGCCTCGATTTCCGCATCCGAATAGGTCAGCGAATAGAACCCACCGAAGCCGTCCAAGGCGTCGGTGAAATCACCGAAGTTGATCCGCACCGTGCCTTCGATCCCGATGATCGAGCCGTTCGAGAAGTTTACCGGCCCGTTGAACGCACCGACCGCAAGTTCGGGGGCGGTGTTGAGGATCGAACCGAACCCTGCGTTCTCAATCGCCTGCGTGAAATCAATCAGAGCAGGCTGGCTGACAACCCAATCCGACAGATCCTTGTAGAACCCGGCGACGATAATGGCCGAACCGGGCGAGAAATACTTCTCGAACGAGAGATCGTACGATGTCGAGCGATAGGGTTGGAGCGTCGGGTTACCGCCGCCCAAGTTGAAGCACACCAGCGAGGGCGGGTTGAAGCCGAGCACCCGGTCGGGAACCTGATCGCCATTGGTGTCCGCACAGCTCAGCGCATTAACGGTGATGCTCTGGTTCGCCGCCAGCTGATCAAGCCGCGCCCGGGTGATCGTCTTGGCAAAGGCCGCGCGGATGAACGTGTCGGGCGCGACCTCGAAGCTGAGGTTGGCGCTCGGCAGCCAGTTGTCGTAGTTAAAGTCCACCTGGTTGACGAAGCCGCCGCTAATCGTGCCGGTCGAGCTTTGCGAGGTATCGACATAGCGCAGGCCGATATTGCCCCGCACCGGCACCGAACCCAGATCGCCGTCGATATTGGCCTGGATGTAGAAATTGTGGACCTGCTCCTCAACCACCCACTCGGTATCATCAGTGGCGCGCTGAAGCAGATAGGCACCACTGGTGAGCAGGCTTGCCGGGTTATAGGCGATGATGTCTTGCCCGATCCCCTTGGTATTGGTGGCCCCGACGATCAGGTCGATCGGGATCCGCAGCGAGCTGTTCACAAAGCCAACGCCGGGGCGCAGGAAGGTGCCGTTGTTGTCGAAATCCTTGCTGCGGTCGGTGTAGAGCCAGCCAGCCACGATGCGGTCGATGATGCCGCCCTCAAACTCCCAATAGGCCTCGGCGCGCAGCTGGTGCAGCTCGTCATTGATTTCCGGTTCGCGCAGGAAGCCGACCTGGCCCCAGCCGCCCGGATCGGTGAGCAGCACATTATTGGGATCGGTGTAATCGATCAGCCCGTCGATGCTGTATTCGCCGTTCCGCGGGAAGGTGAAGGTCAGCGTGTCGGCCGGGCCAGACCCGGCGCGGCCCGTGCCGGCGTAAGACTCGTAATCGACGTCATCGCGATCAAGCGTCGAATAGCCATAATCGAGCACAAAACCGAGGTTGTCGGTGGCCTTCCATTCGAGGTTGCCACCAATCGCGAAGATCGACGAATCCGCACCCTCGGTGTCGGTGCGCAGGATCGGGAAGACGTTCCGGTAGGTCGCCGAATCGGCAAAGGGACCAGCGCCGGAGACCGTGCCCACCTGCGCCCCGCCATTGGTGCTCCACGAAGCAATCGGGGTCTCCGTGCCGCGGAAAATCCCTGCGTCCTGCGTGCCGGTGTAGAACGAATCGATCGTCAGCGAGAAGCGGTCGGTCGGCTCGAACTGCAGGCTGCCTGCAATCGAGGTGCGTTCGAACTGGCGGCTCTGCACACCCTGACGCGGGTTATCGCGCGGGAAAACCACGCCGCCGGGGGTCGAGGTGCGGTCAACCTGCCCATTATTGGTTTTCAGCTCGCGCTGGATGATCTGGGTTGGAATCGACTGGATCGTCGCGCCGATCGACCACCCGATGGTGCCATCAGCGTTCTGATCAATATAGCTGCCGAAGAAGCGGTAACCATCGCCTGGGAAATCGGGGTTGAGCGAGCCGTTGTCGTTGATCGTGTAGGTGCCCGACACGGTGATCTGGCGCTTGTTCGAGTCGAGCGGCTTGATGGTGCGCAGGTCGACCGCGCCCGCAATCCCGATCGCCGCAAGCTGCGCATCGCCGGTCTTGTACACAATGCCAGTGCCGATCAGCTCGCTCGGGAACTGGTCGAATTCAATCCCGCGGTTGTTGCCCGCCGAGACCACTTCACGGCCATTGAGCAGCGCGAGGCTGAAATCGGGGCCGAGACCGCGGATCGAAACCTGCTGCGAACGGCCGCGCACACGCTGCGCGGTCACGCCGGGCAGGCGCGCGAGGGTATCGGCGATCGAAAGGTCGGGCAGGAGGCCGATGTCTTCCGAAGAGATTACTTCGACGATCGAGGTCGCCTTACGCTTGGCATCGAGCGAGGACATGATCGACCCGCGAATGCCGGTGACGACCATTTCGCCGTCATATTCTTCTTCCGCAACCTCGGTCGGCTGATTCTCGGCTGCCTGCTTATCGGCATCCTGCGCCAGCACCGGGGTCCCGGTTGCGGCCAGAGCCAGAAAAGTCGCTGCGCCGCACAGCAGGCGCGCGCTTGCATTGATCCCGTTCTTTTTCATCACAATCCCCTCCCGCAAGCGACGTCAAACGCCCCGCTTTGCAGATTTTTTCATACAGCAGTCTGCAGCCGAGGTAAATTGCCAATCTGCAAGCCCGGATGCTGATCGACGAAATGCCAATTTCTCATTCATCTATATAATGTTAGTGATCGTTGGTGGCAATTTTCCGATCCTATTGGCGGACGAGTTGCCGCAGATTGTTGCTGGATTGACACAGTTTCATTGCCCGGCGTTTGGCTACGCGACCCAGCGGGTGCCCTGCTCCATCGGGGCCGTCAGATCCGAACCGTTGCAGAGATAATTTTTACTGTTTTTCCTGATGCTTGCTGATCCGGCGTGGACAGCCATTCACGATTTGATAGGCTCATGAGGATGAACCCGCCCGCCTCTCCCACGCTCCAACGGTGCCCCAAAGGTTGGGCGATCGCCCCGGATTCAGCCGTGATTGAGCAGTTCTCCGCAGATAATCATCAGCTTGTCACGATTTCCCAGATGCTGGCGACTCCGGATGCGGCCGTTGATTCCGCAAGTTTGCAGAATTTTGCAAAAATCACACCGCAATATCCCGGGGTGCGGGCCGCGCTCGATCCTGCCGTCGCCACGGCCTGGCTAAGCCGCCTCGCGCCGCTGCTGAGCCAGTGGTTCGGCCCGGTTGATGTTCAATGGGAAATGCAGGCGTGGTATTCGCTGGTGACGGCACCGCCGGCCGCGCTCGCCCCGATCCAGCGCCTCCCTCATGTCGACGGCACCGATCCTGGCCTGATCGCGATGATGCTCTACCTTCACCGCACCGGGCACGGCGGTACCGCCTTCTTTCGCCATCGCAGCACCGGCCTTTCAGCGCTCACCGCACAGGATTACCCGCGCTATGCCGAAGCGCTGCACGCCGATGTTGCCGAGTCCGGACTGCCGCCCCCCGCCTATCCGACCGACGGGGCCCCGCATTTCGAGCGCATCCACACCGTCGCCGGGCATTTCAATCAGGCCGTGTTCTATCGCGGCAACATCCTGCATAGCGGGATCATCGACAACGCCGCGCCGCTCCCCGCCGATCCGCGCGCGGGGCGGCTGACGATCAACGCCTTTTTCCGCCCGAGCCGGCGGCAGGCAGGCAAAGGACCGAGCCATGGATGAGGCAGGGGTGCAGAAACTGGTGATTGTCGGCGGGGGGACCGCGGGGTGGATTACCGCGGCAGCCTTTGTCCGGCTGCTCGGCCAGCGCCTGACGATCGAACTCGTTGAAAGCGAGGCGATCGGCACGGTTGGCGTGGGCGAAGCGACGATCCCGCAGATCATCCGCCTGAACTCAATCCTCGGGCTCGACGAGCATGATTTCCTGCGCCGCACCTCGGGCACCTTCAAGCTCGGTATCGAATTCGTCGACTGGGGGCGGCTGGGATCGCGCTACCTGCACACTTTCGGCGACACGGGCATGAACCTCGGCGGGGCGGCGTTCCACCACTACTGGCGGCGCAGCATCATGGGGCGCAGCGATGCTGGTGCAGCGAGCCTGTGGGACTATTCGCTGCACCAGCAGGCCGCCGGTCAGGCGCGGTTCGGCAAGCTCGATAAGGTCGGCAATACGGCGATGACGGGGCTGGCCTATGCCTATCATTTCGACGCCAGCCGTTATGCCCTTTACCTGCGCGACTATGCCGAAGCGCGCGGGGTGACGCGGCACGAGGGGATCGTCCGGCAGGTCGAGCGCGACGGGGCAAGCGGCGATATCACCGCGGTCCTGCTCGACGGCGAACGCCGGGTGACGGGCGACTTTTTCATCGATTGCACCGGCTTTCGCGCGCTGCTGCTGGGGCAGGAGCTGGGCGTCGGCTACGAGGACTGGTCGCGCTGGCTTCCCTGCGACCGGGCGCTGGCGGTGCCGAGCGAACGGCTCCCTGTGTTGGTTCCCTACACCCGCGCGACCGCTAAGACGGCGGGCTGGCAATGGCGCATCCCGCTCCAGCATCGCACCGGCAATGGGCATGTCTATTCCAGCGGGTTCACCTCGGATGAGGCGGCGGCGGAAACCCTGCTGGCGGGGCTCGATACCAAAGCGCTGGGCGATCCCCGCCCGATCCGCTTTACCACCGGGCGAAGAGAGGCGTTCTGGGCGCATAATTGCGCGGCGATCGGGCTTTCGAGCGGGTTTCTGGAACCGCTGGAGTCGACCAGCATCCACCTCATCCAGTCGCATGTCAGCCGTCTGATCCAGCTGTTCCCGCGCAGCAGCGACCCTTCAGCCATGCGCGCAGAATACAACCGCCGCTGCGCTGCTGAGTTCGCGCAGATCCGCGATTTCCTCATCCTCCACTACCACCGGACGGACCGGGAGGACTCGGAGTTCTGGCGCTATTGCAAGCACATGGACGTGCCGGACAGCCTCACCAACAAGCTTGAGCTGTTCGCCGCCGCAGGCCGGGTGGGGCGCGATGCGGACGATCTGTTCCGCGATGCCAGCTGGGTGCAGGTGATGCTGGGACAGGGCATCATGCCAGCTGATTACGATCCGATGGCCGACCAGATCGGTCCGGCCCAGCTTACCGAATTCCTCGCCAATCTGTGCACCCTGATCAATCGAAGCGTGGCCAGCCTACCGACTCATGAGGATTATCTCAAACGTCACTGCGCCGCCGACCCGGACAGTCTGGCGGCCTGATCAAGACTTCGCAAAGACTGCCCAACGACCGGGCGACGCGAGCGCAACGACTGGGCAACGGCTGGGCCACGATCAGCCACCAGGTCCGGACACGAAAAAGGGCGGCGTGGCATCCCACACCGCCCCAATTCTTTTCGCCCTTGAGCGATGAATTACTTCGACTGGCTTTCAAGATAGGCCACCAGATTGGCGCGATCCTGATCGTCCTTGATGCCCGGGAAGGCCATCTTGGTGCCGGGCATGAAGCCCTTCGGATCCTTGAGGTAGGTGAACAGGACGTCGGGCGTCCAGGTCACGCCGCTCGCCTTGTTGGCGTCCGAGTAGGCGTAGCCCGGGACCGAAGCCGACTTGCGGCCGACGACGTTGTAGAGCGACGGGCCAACGCGGTTCACACCTTCTTCAAGAACGTGGCACGAACGGCAAAGTGCGAACACCTTTTCGCCCTTGGCAGCATCGGTGGTGAAGCTGGCATACTCAACCGCACCACCAGCCGCAGCAGCGTTAGCAGCCGCCGGGGTTTCGGCAGCAGCCGGGGTTTCGGCAGCAGCCGGAGCAGCTTCGGTCGCTTCAGCGGCCGGAGCCTCAGCAGCCTTCTGGCCACCACAGGCCGAAAGAGTAGCGAGGCTCGCCAGCGCGGCCGCGCCCATCAGGAAATTACGCTTCATGGTCGTTTGTCCTCTGAACACTGTGTTCCTCCCACATCCGATGCGGGCCATAAACTAGATTTTCGGGCATGGAAAGCGGCACTTCGCGCACGCGCGACACCCTCTCTCCAATCTCCGCATAACGCCAACGCACCGAAGCGCAAAGGTTTCCCGCGAGGATTATGCGCAAGGATCGCCCATGGTTGGCTATTGTTGGCTGGCGCGCTATGGCTAACGCCATGATGACCCTGCCCAAGCACACCAAACTCACCCTCGCCCTGCTGGCGTTCCTGCCGCTCTATTTCCTCATTGCCGCGCTTGGCACCAAGTTGGGCGTATGGGACTGGAAGCTGGGGCTGTTGACCCTGACCTTTACCGGCGGGATGATCGTGCTGGGGGTGACGGCGCTGGTCGCGCTGGTCTCGCTGATCCTGGCCTTGCGCGCCAAGCCGCGCGCCAATGGCCCGCTGGCGGCGGCGATCATCGGCCTGCTGGTGCCCGGCGCGGCGCTGATGCTGTTCCTTACCGCAGGCGGCAAGGCGGGCGAAAACCCGATCCATGATATTGCCACCGACACCGCCAATCCCCCGGCCTTTTCCGCTGACACTATCGCCGCGCGCGAAGCGGAAGGTGCCAACCCCCTGAGCAATTATCAGGTGCCGCTGGGCAAGCTGCCACTCTATGCCGAGCGGGTGAGCGGCGAGCTTGCGGTCAAATCCCACGCGCAGATCATCACCGACCGCAAGGATCGCCCCGCCCCGCTGCCGCTGGGCGGCGCCAGCAAGGCCGATGGCGTGGCAGCGGTCGCTGCCGCGATGGGGGCGATGGGCCTGACCGACATTCGTCCCGATCCCGCCTCAGGCACGGTCGAGGGCGTGGCGCAAAGCTTCTGGTTCGGGTTCAAGGATGATGTGGTCGCCCGCGTGGGCGATGCGCAGATCGATTTCCGCTCGGTCAGCCGGGTCGGGATCAGCGATCTCGGGGCCAACACCGCGCGGATCAACGACCTGCGCAGCCGCACCGAAGCGCTGCTGGGCACGGGCAGCCGTTAACACTCCACGCCGTTCGCCCTGAGCTTGTCGAAGGGCTGCCTTTCTTAAGCGCTGCAGCAAAGAAAAGTGCAGTCCTTCGACAAGCTCAGGACGAACGGATTTTTGCCCTTTAGTCCTGGAAATCCCGCGCGGCCATCGCGCTGCGCTGGAACACAGTGAGCGTGCACAGCGCCGCATAGCCATAGGCGAGCATGCCGAACCACGCGGGCACAAGGCACATGGCGATGAACACCGCGATGGTCTCGGTCCCCTCGGCAAGGCCCGTGGAATAGAAGAAACTCTTGCGCCCGTGCGCGGTGGTCTCGGCCCCGCGCTTGGCGGCGATCACGGCAAAGGCGAGGAAGCTGACGCCGGTCAGCACGAAACTCGCCACCAGCACCAGCGCGGGAAGGGTGTTGGCCGGGGCAAGAATGCCGAAAGCGGTAGGGATCGACACGTAGAAGGCAAAATCCGCGACGATGTCGAAATAGCCGCCGAGATCGCTCGGCCCCCGCACCCGCGCCACCGCACCGTCGAGCCCGTCGCACACCCGGTTGGCGAGGATCAATACAAGGCCCCAGCCGATATGGCCGAAAGCGATGGCGGCGGCGGCGGCAAGGCCAAACGCGAGCCCGGCGAAGGTGAGGCCATTGGCGGTCACTCCCACCCCCGCCAGCGCGCGCCCTGCGGCGTTCAAGGGCGGATCGATCAGCGGGCGAAGTTTAGCGTCGAGCAAAGCGGATTACCCCCACGTCACAAGCCCCGCCCAAGCCCCCGTCATCGCGGTCGCCAGATTGCCGGCGACCCAGCTTTTCATCCCCAGCCCCGCTGTCTCGGCGCGGCGTTCGGGGCACAGGGTGCCGATGGTGGAAACTAGCAGACCGACGCTGGCAAGGTTCGCCACCCCGCACAGCGCATAGGTGATGATCAGCAGGCTTCTCGGGCCAAAGGTCCCCGCAGGCAGCGCCGCGAGTTCGAGATAGGCAACATATTCGTTGAGCACCGCCTTGGTGCCCATCAACCCGCCCGCCGCCTGCGCCTCGCCCCACGGCACGCCCAGCAGCCACATCAGCGGTGCGAGCAGCCAGCCCATCAGGCGCTTGAGGCTAAGCGCCTCGCCCTCGATCAGGGGCAAGGCGGCGAGCATCCCGTCGACCAGCGCCACCAGCGCGAAGACCACGATGATCACCGCGATCACGCTGAGGAACAGCTGCATCCCGTCCATCGTGCCTTTGACGATGGCGTCGATGCTCGATTCGTAGCGCAGGCCGGTTTCTTCGGTCCCGACCTCGGTGTCGGCGTCCTCGGCCGCCGGGGGCACCATCAGCCGCGCGATCAGCAGAGCGGCGGGGAGCGAGATCAGCGAGGCAGCGATCATGTGGCCCACCGCATCGGGCACGGTATCGCGCAAGGTGGTGGCATAGAGGATCAGGATCGCGCCCGAGATGGTCGCCATCGACAGGGTCATGATCTGGAATAGCTCGCTGCGGGTGACCTGCGCAAAGTAGGCGCGAGTGACGAGCGGGGCCTCGACCGGCCCCAGAAACACGCTCGCCCCGCCCGACAGGCCAACAACGCCGCTTACGCCCAGCGAGCGGCGCAGCAGGAACGACAGCGCGCCCACCAGCCTGCCCAGCACGCCCCAGTGCCACATCAGCGCGGCGAGCGCGGAGAAGACGATCACCAGCGGCAGGATCTGGAAGGCGATGATCAGCGGCGGCTGGGCGCCCTCCTTGAGCGCAAAGGGGAGCTCCGCCCCGCCGAGATAGCCGAACATATAGGCCGACCCTTTAAGCGTTGCCTGCTCGACCGCGCTTACGGCAGTGTTGGCAAGGCCCACCGCCGCCCACACCGCGGGCACGCGGATGATCAGCGCCGCAAGCACGCCTTGCAAGGCGAGCGCGCCCGCGATCCAGCGCCAGCCGGGGCGGCGGGCGCGGTTTTCGCTCAGGCCCCAGGCGATGCCCATCAGCACCGCTATCCCGATGATCCCGCGCAACTGGTCAAACAGTTCCAAACCCGCCCCCGATTATGGCTCCGTCAGCGCTTCTGGCCGATCACGCCGCCAAGCGCCAGCGCCTCAGCCGCGCCGCCACGCGTGATAGCGTTCGACCCACTTGAGCACGCCTTCCGGCTTGTGCGCGCGCTTCCAGTTGCCGGCGGCGAATTTGTTCGCTTCGGCCATGGTGGGATAAGAATGGATCGTGCCGAGGATCTTGTTCAGACCGATCCCGTATTTCATCGCCAGCACATATTCAGCCAGCAACTCGCCTGCATGCGCGCCGACGATGGTGACACCCAGCACCTTGTCCTTCCCCGGAGGGGTCAGCACCTTCACAAAGCCATGCGTCTCGCTCTCGGCAATCGCGCGGTCGAGATCGTCGAGTTCGTAGCGCGTCACCTCGACCGCGATCCCCTGTTCAGCGGCCTCGCGCTCGTTGATCCCAACGCGGGCGACTTCGGGGTCGAGGAAGGTGACGGCGGGGATCACGCGGTAATCGGCCTTGAACTTGCGGAACTGCCCGAACAGCGCGTTCACGCTGGCGTACCACGCCTGATGGCTCGCGGTGTGGGTGAATTGGTAGGGGCCCGCCACGTCGCCCGCCGCAAAGATATTGGGGAATTTGGTGGCGAGGAATTCGTCAGTGGTGACGGTGCGGGCGGTGTCGACGCCGATGGTCTCGAGCCCGAACCCGGTGAGCCGCGCCTTGCGCCCGATGGCGACGATCAGCGCATCGAAGGGGATGCGCACTTCATCGCCGCCGTGTTCGGCGATCAGCACCTTGCCCTCGATCCGCACCGCCTTGTGTTCCGTGCGCACCGCCACGCCGTCGGCTTCGAGCGACGCCTTGGCCAGCGCGGAGACATCCGCATCCTCGCGCCCCAGCACCGCCGGGGCCATCTCCACCTGCGTCACCTGCGATCCCAGCCGTGCGAGCGACTGCGATAGCTCGCACCCGATCGGCCCGCCGCCGAGCACCACGACGCGCTCGGGCGCTGCATCGAGCTGCGCGAAGGTCTGCCACAGGGTTTCGCTGGTGAGATAGCCGCTGTCCTCGATCCCGGGGATCGGCGGCACCACCGGCTCAGCCCCGCTGGCGATGATGATCGAGCGGGTGGTGAGCCGCTGGGTGCCGCCGTCATTGAGCGCGATCTCGACCGTCCACGGATCGATGATCGTCGCGTAACCCTTGACCACATCGACGCCCAGATCAGTGTAGCGTTCGACGCTGTCATGCGGCTCGATCGCCTTGATTGTGTCGAGCACGCGGACCATCACGGCCCGGAACGGCACCTTGGGCTCCACCGGGGTCAGGCCATACTTGTCGGCATGGCGCATTTGGTTCGCGACCTTGGCGCTCTTGATGATCGCCTTGGAGGGAACGCAGCCCGTGTTGAGGCAATCGCCGCCCATTTCGTGCGCCTCGACCAGCGTCACCTTGGCCTTCACCTGCGCCGCGATATAGGCCGAGACGAGGCCCGCCGAGCCTGCGCCGATCACCACCAGATTGCGGTCGAACTTTTTGGGCCGCTTGAACCCAGCATAGACCTTGCGCGCTTTCAGTACCCCGATCACGCCCTTGGCGATCCACGGCACAATGCCGAGAAGCACGAAGCTTCCGAGGATGGCGGGCGAGGCGATGCCGGACAGGCTGTCGATCTGCGCGAGCTGGGTGCCCGCATTCACGTAGACAATCGTGCCGAGCAGCATCCCTGCCTGACTGACGAAGGCATATGTCACGGTGCGGATGCGGGTGAGGCCCATCACCAGATTGACCACAAAGAACGGCACCGCGGGGATCATCCGCAGGCTGAACAGGTAGAACGGCCCGTCCCGCTCCAACCCGGCATTGATCGCCTTCAGCCGATCACCAAACCGCGCTTCCATCGTGTCGCGCAGCAGATAGCGTGAGGATAGAAAGGAGAGCGTTGCGCCCAGCGTCGAAGCGAAAGAGACGATGATCGTCCCCCCCACCAGCCCGAACAGCGCGCCCGCCGCCAGCGTCATCAGCGCGGCCCCAGGCAGCGAGGCCCCGGTCACCGCGACATAGGCGAGGAAGAAGCCCGCGATCACCAGAACCGCGTTGCGCTCCTGAAAGGCAGAAAGATCGGCGGCGAGCGCCTTGATCCCCGCCAGCGTCAGATATTGGCCCAGATCGAACACGAAATAGGCGACGATCAGCGCGGCCAGTACGGCGAGGATGGCAAGCTTCTTCACGGATAAACTCCTTTGGATGCTATTCGCGGGCAGACCGCCGTAAAGTTACTCAGCCTTCGCAAGTGCAGCGTATTTCGCAATCCACCGCTTGTCGATCCAGTGCTTGAGCGCCAGCACCCAGCGTCCCTCGGCGGCCAAGGGACCGTAGCTGGCAATGGCACGTCCGTCGCCCGTGTTCATCAGGTAGAGGTTGTTCCAGCGCGGTTGATAGGCGACGCGCGGGGGCTGGCCCGCCAGTGCGCTTCTGAGGTTGGCCGCGAGCACCGGCCCTGCAAACACTGCGTGGACCCCGGCATGGGCCAAGGGGCGGTCGGTGCGGGCGGCGACGTCTCCGGCGGCGAAGATGTGGGGGTGCGAGAGGGAGCGGTGCTGCGCGTCGACCAGCGCAAAGCCTGCGTCGTCTACCGCCAGCCCGTTGGCCCGCACCCAGCCGGGCGCACCGCTGCCGAGCGCGGCGAGCAGCACATCGGCAGGTTCGAGCGAGATAGCTCCTGCCATGATCGCGCCGCCGGCGATCCTGACGTCCTCGCAGATGACCGCAATCCCCTGCCGCGCGAGCGCCTTGAGGGCGAGGGCGCGCACACTAGGCGCAAACCCGGGAAGCACGCCCGCCGCGCCCGCCACCAGCGTGACCGCAGGCCGTGCGGGGGCGGTCGCGAGATTGCGCATCCCGAAAGCCAGCTCCACGCCCCCCGCTCCGCCGCCTGCCACCACGACATGGCGCGGCGCGGAGATAGCGGCGAGGCGCTGCACGAAGGCCCCGATGGGCCGCACGTCGATCAGTCGCGGATCATCGCCGAGCAACGTCGCCGCGCGCCCTTCCCCGCCGGTGCCAAGCGAAGCGACATCGAAGGACAGTTTGGCCCCGCCCGCAGTGCGCACCACGCGGGCCTCAGGGTCAAGTCCGGTGCAACGGTCTGCCACCCACTCCACCCCCGCCCGCGCCGCAAGCGCGACGAGATCGACCAGCCCGTCTTCCAGCGTGTGCTGTCCCGCCATCCAGCCGGGCACCATGCCGGAATAGCGCAAGTGCCGCTCGGGCGTCAGCAGCACGCCCCGCGCGCCTGATGGCACGCCATGCCGGATCCAGTCGGCCAGCACCGCCACATGAGCATGGCCGCCCCCCACCAGCAGCAATGTCCGGCTCATCCCACATTTCCTTCCCCGGCGCAGCGCATTTCGCAGGCCCTCATCGCGAATGGTTCAGCTACCCGCAAGCTTTGCACGCTATCGGGCGGGGCGTGCAATAATGCCTCGCAATAGCTCTCCATAGGTTCGTATCTTCAGGAAGTTGCAAACAAGTCGCGGGTTGGAACCGCCAGCACGCAAGACGATTGATGCTTTGAGGCAACACAATGTTGCGCAAGCTGCAACCACGCCTCGACGCGCGCCTCTTTTCGCCCGATAATGACCGCATGCAAACAGGTTTCGACATGAAAGGCTGCCATGGCACGTGAAGGCCAATCGTACGGCTCACAGATTTCACTGGTGAAATTCTTTCGGATCTTCTTCGAGATCCTCAAGCCCGAAGCGAATTTCTACTGGCTGGCCGTGGTGTATGGCGTCGGCATCAGCCTGCTCAGCCTCGCCACGCCGATTTCGGTGCAGATGCTGATCAACACCATCGCCAACACCGCGCTCACCGCGCCGCTGGTGGTGTTGTCGCTGACGCTGTTTGGTTTGCTGGTTATTTCGAGCCTGATCTATGCCTTGCGCATCCACCTGATGGAGCTGTTCGCGCGGCGTTTCTACGCGCGCATGGTGGCCGAGATTTCGCTGATCTCGGTCTATGCCCAGAACCCGTTTTTCGGCGATCTCAAGGCCTCGTCGCTGTTCAACCGCTATTTCGATGTCGTCTATGTCCAGTCGCTGGTGCCGAACCTGTTCATCGGCGGGTTCACCGTGCTGCTTCAGATTGCGGTCGGGTTCGTGCTGGTGTCGCTCTACCATCCCTATTTTCTCGGCTTCACGCTGGTGATGCTGGCGCTGGTGTGGCTGATCTGGCTGGTATGGGGCAGCCGCGCGCTGCGCACCGCGGTCGACGTGAGCCACGCCAAGCACAAGACCGCCAACTGGCTGCAATCCATCGGCGGATCGAACGGCTTTTTCAAGTCGCAGCGCCGGATCGATTATGCGCTCGACAAGACCGATGACTACACCCGCGCCTACATCACCGATCGCAAGCGCCATTTCCGACACCTGTTTTCGCAGACGCTCGCATTCCTGTTCATGTACGCCGCCGCGAGCGCGGCGCTGCTGGGACTGGGCGGATACCTGGTGATCGAGGACCAGCTCACGCTGGGCCAGTTGGTCGCGGCCGAGCTGGTGCTCTCGGCGGCCTTCGTGGGCGTCGCACAGCTTGGCACCTACCTTGCCTATTTCTACGACCTGTTTGCTGCGGTGGAGGAAATCTCGCAATTCTACGATGTCGAGCAGGAACAACCCAAGGGCGCTGATCCCTTCGAAGGACCCGATCACACCATCGTTTTCAAAGGCGTGCGCGGCCGTGCCCGCCACGAGGACGCGCGGTTTGATCTCGAGATTCCGTCGGGCGCCATCATCATGGCCGATGTCAGCCATCACGGCGTGCAGCGGCTGTTTACCAATCTTCTCAAAATGCATGTCTTGCCGCAGGGCGGCTACGCGACGCTGGGGGGGATCGACGTCAAGGACATCGAGCCGCACCATCTGCGCAAGAATGTCCACGTGCTCGACCGCCCGTCCTTCGTCGAGATGACGATCCGGGAATACCTTGCGCTGTCGTGCAAGGACACCGCGCCGCAGCGGATGATCGAGGTGCTGGAGACAGTGGGCCTTGCGGACACCATTGCCACCTTCGAGAAGGGCCTCGATACCCCTATCGCCTCGACCGGGTATCCGCTTTCGGCGGTGGAATTGCAGCAGTTGAAGCTCGCCAATGCGCTGCTGGAGGAGCCGCGCATTCTGGTGCTGAGCCGGTTGTTCGACCTGCTCGAACCCGAGCCGCTCAGCCGCGCGATCACAGCGCTGCGGGAGCAGGCCTATTCGACGGTGATCTATTTCTCCAACCGCCGCATCGATCTGGGCTTCGACCGGTTCCTCTATCTTGAAGCAAACCAACAGCGCTATTTCGACAATTTCGACGAATTCCGCGCCGCCGTGACGCGGCCTCACCCGCCCGCACCGGGCCTTGCCCGTCAGGGAGGGCAGTGATCATGGCCACGCTCAAGGAAGACATGGCGCATTTCACCACGCTGGCGTCGATCAAGACGCCGCGGGTGATGCGGGTGGTGTTTCTCATGCTGCTGGCCGCAATCGTCGCGACAGTCGCTTTTCTGATCTACGTTCCGTGGGTGCAGACCACCTCGGGCCGTGGGGTAATTACCACGCTCAACCCCAATGAACGCCGTCAGGATATCAACGCGCTGGTGCCGGGCCGGATCGAGGAATGGTACGTGCGCGATGGCAGCACGGTGAAGAAGGGCGATCCGATCGTCCGCATCGCCGATATTGACCCGCAGCTGATCGAACGCCTGCAGGCTGAACGCGGGCAGATCGAGCTGCAATTGCAGGCCGCCCAGTCTGCCCTCGCCACCGCGCGGCTCGACGAACGCCGCACGCGCGAGCTGTTCGAGGCCGGGCTCGCGGCGCGGCGCGATTACGAACAGGCGCAGATCCGCATTGCCGAGCGCGAAGGCCAGGTCGCCGCCGCGCAGGCCGCGCTTAACCGGGCCGATGTCAACATCTCGCGCCAGTCGGTGCAGATCGTGCGCGCACCGCGCGATGGCTTTATCCAGAGCCTCAACGCAGGCGACGCCGCAACCTTCATCAGCGCAGGCGACGTGCTCGCAACCTTTGTGCCCGCCAATACCGGGCGCGTGATCGAGATCTTTATCGACGGGCGCGATGTCGCGCTGGTCAAGCCGGGGGACAAGGCACGCATCCAGTTCGAAGGCTGGCCCGCGGTGCAGTTTTCCGGCTGGCCCTCGACGGCCGTTGGCACCTTTGGCGGCCGGGTCATCTCGGTCGACCAATCGGCGCAGGTCGATGGCCGCTTCCGGGTGCTGATCGACGAAGACCGCAGCGAAGGCGAGGCCTGGCCCGAGGAACGCTACGTCCGCTTCGGCGCGGCGGTGCAAGCCTGGGTGCTGCTGGAGACCGTGCCGGTGGGCTACGAGATCTGGCGTCAGCTCAACAATTTCCCGCCCGAACTGCCGCAGGGCGAGACCGGCGGGCAGGCGAAATAGCGATGGTGCGTGGGCCTGCCTTTCTGCGGCTGAGCGCCATGCTCGGCGGGGCTGCGCTGCTGGCGCTGGCCCCGGTGGCGGCGGGCGCGCAGGATATTGCGCCGGTGGGCGACCCGCTCGAAACTGCCATCAGCACCGGCCCGCTGCTGCCCGAAGAGGTGCTGCGGTCCTCGGCGCTGACCTTCCCGTCGATCCTCGAAGCCTTCGAACGCGAAGCCGCCGCACGCTCCGATCAGCTGAGCGCCGACGGGGCTTTCGACCTGATGCTGAAGGGGGAGGCCTATGACCGGATCACCGGCACCTTTTCGGGCGGCTTTGCCAAGGCCGAAGCGCGCCAACCCCTGCGCCCGCTGGGGGCCGAAGTGTTCGGCAGCTACCGCATCTCTGACGGACGCTTCCCGATTTACGAGAACATCAACAACACCAACCAGCTGGGCGAGGTGAAGGTCGGCGCGCTGTTCTCGCTGCTCCGCAACAAGAACATCGATCAACGCCGCTTCGCGATCGAGGACACCCGGCTCGCCGCCAGTCAGGCGCGGCTGGATGTCATGCTTGTGCAATTGAACGTCCAGCACGAAGCGCTGCGCGCCTATTGGCGCTGGGTGGCGGCGGGCGAGGAAATCCGGGTGTTCGAGGAACTGCTCGAAATCGCCGAGGCCCGACAGGTGGGCCTCACCCGCGAGGTGAGCGAAGGCGCAAGGGCGCGGATCGCCTTGACCGAGAACGAACAGAACCTGCTGCGCCGCCGTACGCTGCTCGAAGAGGCCAAGCGCAATTTCGCGGTCGCTGCCAACAGCCTTGGTTTTTACCTGCGCGACACGGCGGGCCGCATGATCGTGCCAACCCGCGAACAATTGCCCGACGCAGGGCGGCTCGCCGCGATCCCGCCGCCTGAAACCCTGCTGGCGGTGCCGATGAGCGAGGTGATCCAGAACCGCCCCGAACTCGCCGCGTTTCGCGTGGCGCTGGAGCGCGCGGTCAACAAGGTCGAACTCAGGCGCAATGATCTCCAGCCCCGGCTTGATGCCAGTGTCGAGTTGTCGCGCGATTTCGGCGCGGTCGGTGATGGCGGGCCGACCTTCGATTCCACCGACACCGTGGTCGGCGTCACCTTCAGCGTGCCGCTGCAACGTCGGCAGGCGCGCGGGGCGCTGCAGCGGGCCGAGGCCGAGCTGCGCGAGGCCGAATTGCGCCAGCGCCGCATCGCTGACCAGATCACCACCGATGTCGCCAACATCGTCGCCAACCTCACCGCCGCGCTGAAAGTGGGCGAACTCGCCGATGCCGAGGTGAAGCAGGCGAACCAGATGGTCCAGGCCGAACGCACCCGGTTCCGGCTGGGCGCGGGCGAATTCTTCCTTGTCAACGCGCGCGAGGAAACCGCGGCCAACGCCCAGATCAGCGCGATCCGCGCCGATCTCGCCGGGCGGCTGGCCGAAGCGAACTACAACGCGGCGACGATGAACCTGGCGGCGCTGGGGCTGGAATAGCGCAGGCTCAGAGCTTGCCCCGCAGCGCCTGATAGGCCGCCGCCGACACCGTGTTGGCGAGATTGAGCGAGCGGATCACGTCCGAACGCATCGGCAGGCGGAACAGGCGGTGCGGGTGCTGGTCGATAATGCTGCGCGGTATACCCTTGGTTTCTTGACCGAATACCAGAAAGGCATCCTCCGGGTAATCCGGCTCGTAAAAGGAGCGGCTGCCGAATTCTTCGAACAGAAACAGCTAATCGGCGCGCGGGGTGCGCGCCTCAAGAAAGGCGTCCCAGCAGGCATATTCGGTGAGGTTGACGTGGGGCCAGTAATCAAGGCCCGAGCGCTTCACCCGCTTGTCGGAAATGTCGAACCCCAGCGGGTGGATCAGGATCAGCTCCATCCCCAGCGCAACACAGGTTCGCCCCACCGCCCCGGTGTTACCGGGGATTTCTGGTTGGATGAGGATGATGGCGGTCATGGGCGTGAACTCTGGCCTAGAAAGCCCAACCCTAACCCCTCCCGCAAGCGGAAGGGGACTGGGTCGCGCTGAAACTCCCCTCCCGCTTGCCCCCGGCCTTCGCCGGGGCGGGTATCGGGGTTGGAGGTGGGCCTGTTACCCCAGCTTGTCCTTCAGAAGCTGGTTCACCACCGCCGGATTGGCCTTGCCCTGCATTGCCTTCATCGTCTGGCCGACGAAGAAGCCGAACAGCGCTTCCTTGCCGGCGCGGTATTGTTCGACCTTGTCGGCGTTGGCGGCGATGATGGCGTCGACGGCGGCTTCGATCGCGCCGGTGTCGGAGACCTGCTTCAGGCCCTCGGTGTCGGCGATCTCATCCGGCGCGCGGCCGGTCTTGAGCACGATCTCGAAGATTTCCTTGGCCTGCCCGCCGCTGATCTCGCCCTTGTCGGCCATCGCGAGGATGGCGGCTTGCGCGGCGGCGGTGGCATGGGCGAGATTGGCCTCATCGCCCAGCGCCTTCACTACCCCCGGCGCGACCGAGAGCGACCAGTTGGCGACCTGCGTGGCCACCGCCGCCTCATCCTTGCCGATGGCCTTGGCGGTTTCCGCCAGCAGCGTCTCGAAACGCGCGAAGGTCTCGACCTCGGCGGTCAGCTCGCGGGCGTTGTAGGGCGTGAGGCCGAGCACCTCGACATAGCGCTTGCGCTTGGCGTCTGGCAGTTCGGGGAGCGAAGCGCGGCATTCGGCGAGGAAATCCTCCTCCAGCACCAGCGGCAGCAGATCGGGATCGGGGAAGTATCGATAGTCGTGCGCGTCTTCCTTGCTGCGCATGGTCCGCGTGGTGCCGGTGCCCGGATCGAACAGGCGGGTTTCCTGCACAATCGTGCCGCCGCTTTCGAGCACATCGACCTGCCGCATCGCCTCATGCTCGATCGCCTGCATCACGAAGCGCACCGAGTTCACGTTCTTGGTCTCGGTCCGGGTGCCGAAGGGCTCGCCGGGCTTGCGCACGCTGACGTTGACGTCGGCGCGCATCGAGCCTTCTTCCATGTTGCCATCACACGAGCCGACATAGCGCAGGATCGCGCGCAGCTTCCGGAGGTAGGCGCCAGCTTCGGCAGGCGAGCGCATGTCGGGGCGGCTGACGATCTCCATCAGCGCCACGCCCGAGCGGTTGAGGTCGACATAGGACATGGTCGGGTGCTGATCATGCATCAGCTTGCCCGCGTCCTGCTCGACATGGATACGCTCGATGCCGATGATCTTGTCTTCCGGGATGCCCGCCTTCTCATCCGCCTCAATCAGCAGCGAGCCTTCGCCCACGATTGGGTGGTAAAGCTGGCTGATCTGATAGCCCTGCGGCAGATCGGCGTAGAAGTAGTTCTTGCGGTCAAAGCGGCTCCACGCGTTGATCTGCGCGTCAATCGCCATGCCGGTGCGCACGGCCTGACGGATGCACTCGCGGTTGGGCACGGGCAGCATCCCGGGCATGGCAGCATCCACGAGGGAGACCTGCGCATTGGGCTCCGCGCCAAAGGCGGTCGCGGCGCCGCTGAACAGCTTGGCGTTGGAGGTGACCTGCGCGTGGACTTCAAGGCCGATCACGACCTCCCATTCCCCGGTTGCACCCTGAATGCGGTAACTCGTCATAGCATTTTCCTCGTCATCCCAGCGCAAGCTGGGACCTCAAGCCATCATGTGTTGCCCTTGCCGCCCTGGGCCCCAGCTTGCGCGGGGTTGACGATCAAGGCTTGTTCTTCTCGTCCTCGATCACCTTGCCGTCCGGCCCGAAGCGCATTTCGCCGTGATCGACGTTTTTCCTGACCCAATTGGCGACCATGAAGGTCACCGGCACCGCGAGCGCGATTGACACGCCGGCAATCCACAGCGGCGTGTCGGCGATCACCACCACTTCTCCGGCGCCGCCGTAAAGCCCGCGCGCTGCTGGATCGCCAGCCCTGCGTTGAGCACGCCCTGCTCATCGAACGGGCGGCCGACCAGCTGGAGGCCCAATGGCAGGCCATCGGGGTTGAGCATCGCGGGGACGCTCATCGCCGGGAGGCCCGCGAGGCTGGCAGGCACGGCGAAGACGTCGTTCAGATACATCGTCAGCGGATCGGCGTTCATCGAACCGAGCGGGAAGCTCGCCGTCGGCGTGGTGGGCGCGAGGATCACGTCGCACTCTTCAAACGCGCGGGCGAAATCGCGGGCGACCAGCGCGCGCACCTTCTGGGCCTGAGTATAATACGCGTCGTAGAAGCCCGCCGAGAGCACATAGGTGCCGATCAGTATGCGGCGCTTGACCTCATCGCCGAACCCGGCGGCGCGGGTGGCGGCGTACATGTCTTGGAGGCCCACGCCTTCGGGCAGATCGCGAAGGCCATAGCGAACCCCGTCATAACGGGCGAGGTTCGACGAAGCTTCGGCAGGCGCGACGATGTAATAGGCGGGCAGCGCATATTTGGTGTGCGGCAGCGAGACGTCGACAATCTCGGCGCCCGCGTCCTTGAGCCACGCCTTGCCCTGCTCCCACGAATCGAGGATCGCCTGATCGGTGCCCTCCATGCGGTATTCGCGCGGGATGCCGACCTTCTTGCCGCGCAGGTCGCTGTTCAGCGCCGCTTCCCAGTCGGGCACGGGCATGTCGAGCGAAGTTGCGTCCTTAGGGTCGAACCCGGCCATCGCGCCGAGCATGATCGCGCAATCTTCGACGCTGCGCGCCATCGGCCCGGCCTGATCGAGGCTGGAGGCAAAGGCGACGATGCCCCAGCGTGAGCAGCGGCCATAGGTCGGCTTGATGCCGCAGATGCCGGTGAAGGCAGCGGGCTGGCGGATCGAGCCGCCGGTGTCGGTGCCGGTCGCGGCGGGCGCAATGCGCGCGGCCACGGCGGCGGAAGACCCGCCCGAGGAGCCGCCGGGGCTCATCGGCTGGTTGCTGCCAGCCTTGCGCCACGGCGAGGCGACATTGCCGAAATAGCTTGTCTCGTTCGACGAACCCATGGCGAACTGATCAAGGTTCAATTTGCCCAGCATCCCCGCGCCCGCATCCCACAATTTCTGTGAGACAGTCGATTCGTAACGGGGGGCGAAGCCTTCGAGGATGTGCGAGGCGGCGGTGGTCTGCACGCCATAGGTGGCGAACAGGTCTTTCATCCCGATCGGCACGCCCGCCATGCCGCCCAGCGCCTCACCCGCACCGCGTGCCGCATCGACCTTATCGGCGGCGGCCAGCGCGTGATCGGGGGTGGTGACGATGAAGGCGTTGAGCGCGGCGGCTTCGGCCACGGCAGCGTTGAAGCTTTCCGCCACTTCGCGCGCAGTGAAGTCTCCGGCGCGCACGCCGTCGCGGATGTCTTTTACGCCAAGAGAGGTCAGGTCAGTCATATTCTATTGCGAGTCCCCGCGAAGGCGGGGACCTCAGGCCACCCGCACGTCGCCAAATTGCCTGAGACCCCCGCCTTCGCGGGGGCGCGCATTGTGGCGGAAAATGTCACTCAATCACCTTGGGCACACCGAAGAACCCATGCTCAGCGGCAGGCGCATTGGCGAGTACGTCATCGCGCCGCCCCCCGCCGGTGAGCGGGTCAGCGTCAACCACATCATCGCGCAGCCGCAAGGTGTTGGGGATCACCGCCGCCATCGGCGCGATGCCGGCGGTGTCGACTTCGCCCAGCTGCTCGACCCATTGGAGGATGCCGTTCAGTTCCGGCACCATCCGTTCCAGCGCCGCATCATCCATGCTGATGCGCGCCAGACTGGCGATCTTGGCGACAGTTGCCTTGTCGACTGACATAAGCCCCGCGCTCCTTACTGGCCCGGTGCCGGCGCCGGAGCACCACCAGGAGCACCACCGGGCGCGCCGCCCATCCGGCTTTGCATCGCCTGCTGGAGAATCCCGAGGTTCCGCTCGAAGGTCGCCTTGGTCATGATGTCGATCACTTCGATCTCGAATTCGAGATCGGCATTGGGCGGGATCGGCGCGCCCTGGGGCGGCTCGGCACCATAGGCCTTGTCGGCCGGGATGAAGAGCGAATACTTGCCGCCCTTCTGCATCTGTTTCAGCCCATCAAAGAAGCCGGGGATGGTCGCGCCCTCCTCAACCGGGAAAGGCGTGCCTTCGGGGAAGAGGCCTTCAACTGGCAGCGGAATATCGCGCGATTCGTCGAACACCGTGCCATCGGCAGCCAACTTGCCCTTGTACTTGATGAAGACCACGTCGCCGTTTGCGGGCATCGGTCCGGTGCCGGCCACTTCGGTATCAACGCTCACCCCGCGCGGCACAGCGGCCCACGCGAGTCCCGCCCCCACCAGCACGGCAAGGATCACGCCGATCCACAGCTTGGTGAGCGAACCCTTGGCGACGGGCTGAATCGGAACGCGGGTAATCTCGGTCATGGTTGTGTCCTGTTCATCACGGATGCTTGACAGCAAAAGGGCGCGGAATGAAGCCGCGCCCTGATGGCTGATTGGAAAAAGGGATTCAAGCAGTTCCGCTGTGCGGAACGTGCCTGACGACGGGATTACTTGCTCCCGTCACGCTCCATCCGCTTGCGCTCCATCTTGCGGGCGCGGCGCACGGCGGCGGCCTTTTCGCGGGCGCGCTTTTCCGACGGCTTCTCGTAGTGGCGAC
>OFDC01000396.1_pt1 | contig 34513 bp, 30 predicted proteins | sample 1520941 | NCBI WGS metagenome assembly OFDC01 (sample SAMEA94258168, study PRJEB24077) | hot springs metagenome | biome: Aquatic biome; feature: Water | place: India | collected 2012-12-06 | depth 5 m | reverse complement strand
ATCTTCACCCCGCCCGACAGGGCGCCGCCCTTGTCGAGCGTCAGGCCCAGAGGCGAGGGGGCGATCAGCGTTTCGCCCTTGAACTGCAAGGCGAAATTGGCCTGACCACTTTGATCCGACAGGCTGATCCGGGTCCGGCCGTCGGGCGAGGTGACCGCGTGATCGGCGGCGAGCGCGGGAACCCCGGCGGCGCTGAGACAGCTCATCGCTGCTAGCGCTGTCAAAAAGTGGCGTGTGGCCTGCATTTGAAGTTTCCAACCCGATTGTGTCTGTCTATTTGTCATACAAACTAGACGGCCTCTGGATCGGCGTCGAGGGGTATGACAACGTTGTCGAAGCGGCGTGTGGCCGTCGAAAGAAAAAAGAGTTGGGGAGTATGAACACCAAGAACCTTTGCGTCGCCCTCTTGGCGTCCACCTTCCTGGCCGGTGTCGCGTCGGCCGAGAGCACAGCAAAATCCACCGCCCAGCCGGCCAAGTGGCCCGCCGCCAAGAGCCAGGGGCTGGTTGATCCGGCGACGGAAGCCTTCGTGGACTCGGTGCTGGCCAGGCTGACCCTCGAGGAGAAGGTCGGCCAGCTGATCCAGGCCGATATCGGCGCGATCAAGCCCGAGGACCTGAAGACCTATCCGCTGGGCTCGATCCTGGGCGGCGGCAGTTCCCCGCCGCTGGGCGCGCCGGACCGTTCGCCGCAGAAGCCGTGGGTCGACACCGCGAAGGCCTTCCGCGAGGCGGCCGCGCAGCGCGTGGGCGGGACCCATGTGCCGCTGATCTTCGGCATCGACGCCGTGCACGGCAACAACAACGTCGTCGGCGCGACCCTCTTCCCGCACAACATCGGCCTGGGCGCAGCGCGTGATCCCGAGTTGATCCGCCGCATCGGCAAGGCCACGGCGCTGGAAACCTCGGCCGCCGGCTTCGACTGGGCGTTCGGCCCGACCCTGGCCGCGCCGCGCGACGACCGCTGGGGCCGCACCTATGAAGGCTATTCCGAAGATCCAGCCATCATCCGCCAGTACGGCGGCGAGATGATCCTGGGCCTGCAGGGCGCGGTGGCGCCGTTCACCGGCGGCAAGGGCGGGGTGATCCAGCAAGGCCTCGTTGCGGCCAGCGCCAAGCACTTCCTGGGCGACGGCGGCACCGAGAACGGCGTTGATCAGGGCGACACCAAGGTCTCCGAGGAGGAACTGGTCCGGATCCACGCCCAGGGCTATGTGCCCGCCATCAACGCCGGCGCGCTGACGATCATGGCCTCGTTCAACAGCTGGAACGGCCAGAAGATGCACGGCAACAAGAGCCTGCTGACCGACGTGCTGAAGGGCAAGATGGGCTTTGACGGCTTCGTGGTCGGCGACTGGAACGGCCATGGCCAGGTGGTGGGCTGCAAGCCGACCGACTGTGCGCAGTCGATCAACGCCGGCCTCGACATGTTCATGGCCCCCGACAGCTGGAAGGCGCTGTACGACAACACCCTGGCCCAGGCGAAGTCGGGCGTGATCCCGATGGCCCGCATCGACGACGCCGTGCGCCGTATCCTGCGGGTGAAAGCCAAGATGGGCCTGTTCCAGGCGGCGCGTCCCAATGAAGGCCGCGAGGGCGTCATCGGCGCGCCCGAGCACCGCGCCATCGCCCGCGAGGCGGTCCGCAAGTCGCTGGTTCTGCTCAAGAACGACGGCGTCCTGCCGGTGAAGGCTTCGGCCAATGTGCTGGTCGCGGGCTCGGGCGCCGACGACATCGGCAAGCAGTCGGGCGGCTGGACCCTGTCCTGGCAGGGCACGGGCAACACCAACGCCGACTTCCCCAACGCCGAGTCGATCTGGACCGGCGTGAAGTCGGCGGTAGAGGCCGGCGGCGGCCGCGCGACGCTGAGCGTCGACGGCAAGTTCGACCAGAAGCCGGACGTGGCCATCGTCGTGTTCGGTGAAAATCCGTATGCGGAAGGTGTTGGCGACCTCAAGACCTCGCTCGAGTATCAGCCGGGCGACAAGGCTGACCTGGCCCTGCTCAAGCGTCTGAAGGCCCAGGGCGTGAAGGTGGTGTCGGTGTTCCTGACCGGTCGTCCCCTGTGGGTGAATCCCGAGATCAACGCCTCGGACGCCTTCGTGGCCGCCTGGCTGCCGGGCTCGGAAGGCGGCGGCGTGGCCGACGTGCTGATCGGCGACGGTCAGCTGCGCATCTGGCTCGTCACCGACGACGGCGTTGTGATCTACGGGGGGCGTCAGCGGCCGCGAACGCAGACCTCAGGCGCGGGGCGGATGCGCGTGTGGCGCGAAGACGGACTGCTGCTGCAGGGCCGCCAGGTCGACGTGCCGGCCAGCGGGGTGCTGCCCCGCCTGCAGCTGATCGTCGCCCTTGACACGCGCGAGCAGGACCGGCTGTTGGTCCGGTACCGGCGCTCGCTGGGACTGATCAGCGGCATCGGCGTGCTGCTGATGATCGCGGCTGCAGCCTGGTTGGCAGGCCGTGCACTGCGCCCGCTGCAGCGGCTGTCGACCGAGGCGGCGTCCATCCAACCGGCCGACCTGTCACGGCGGCTGTCGCCGGTCCCCACCACCGAGCTGCAGCCGCTGGTGGAGAGTTTCAACCGGGCGCTCGACCGGGTGGCTGCCGCCTATGAGCACCTGGAGGCCTTCAGCGCCGATGTCGCGCACGAGCTGCGCACGCCGCTGGCGGCGCTGATCAATGCGACTGAGGTCACGCTGAAACGCCCTCGGCCCGCCTCTGAGCTGGCCGATCTGCTGGGGGCGCAGCTGGAGCAGCTGCGCGAGCTGGCAGGCATGGTCAACGACATGCTGTTTCTGGCCAAAGCCGACCGCGGCCTTGAGGAGATTGAACGGCACCCGGTCGACCTGCGCGAGCAGGCCCTGGCGGTGGCGGATTTCTTCGAGGCCGCGCTGGAGGAGCGCCGGCTGTCCTTGAAGGTCGAGGGCCAAGGTCGGGTGAGCGGCAGCGCGGCGCTGCTGCGGCGCGCTCTGGTCAACCTGGTCGGCAACGCGATCCGCTACACGGAGCCCGGACAGCAGGTCTTCATTGCGATCGAAGCGGCGCCCGGCCGGGTCAAGGTGGCGGTGCGCAACCCCGGGCCTGCGATCGATCCGCAGGCGCTGCCCCGGCTGTTCGAGCGCTTCTACCGTGCCGAAACATCCAGGCAGCGAAGCGGCGACCACCACGGCCTAGGCCTGGCGATCGTGCGCGCCGTGGCGCAGTTGCACGGCGGGCAAACGCTCGCCCAGAGCGCCGGCGGGGTCACCGAAGTGGGCATTGAGCTGCCGGCGTGACGGGTCCGCCGCTTGCTCGCCGAGGAGCATAGCGCCGTGCCGGCGCTCCCACCTGAAAGGAACCCCATAAAGCACCTGTCCTCCCGCCTCGTCGCGCCGCTGGTTAGTCTCGCGCTCCTCGGACCCGCCGCGGCGTGGGCGCAGTCGTCCCACGGCGCGGGCCACGCCGCTTCCGCCGCCGGTGCCTCGCACGGCTCCCAGCAGATGCACCAGGCGATGATGTCCGGCATGGAGTCGATGCGGCAGATGAAGCCGAGTGGCGACACCGACAAGGACTTCGCAATGATGATGAAGATGCACCACCAGCAGGCGGTGGAGATGGCACAGGCCGAAGTCCAGCACGGCAAGTCGCCGGAGCTGAAAACCATGGCCCAGAAGATGATCAAGGAACAGCGCAAGGAAATCGAAAAGCTCGACCGCTGGCTGAAGCAGCACCCGTGACATTTCCGGGCGCCGGGACCGGCTTGCGTTGATGCAGCGCAAGCAGCCGGTCCCCCGCGACGATAGACTTCTTCCCATGAAACTGCACTCAGGCACCCGACGCTGGCTTGCGAGCTTGCTCGCGGCGGTGTTCCTGTGCTTGCAGTTCGTCACTTCGGCCTACGCCTGCCCGACGGGCGGTGACACCGGCTCCGCGGCAATGGCCGCCATGCCGGACTGCGCCGGCATGACCGAACCGCTCGATCCGGATCAACCGCAGCTGTGCAAGGCGCACTGCGACCAGGACAAGCAGTCGGTCAACACGCTGCCGGCGCCGATTCCGGACGCCGCGGCGGTGCTCGCCATCGACTGGCTGCTCAGCCGCGCCGCCACGGCCCTGGCCGTGGCCGACGTCTCGCCGCTTCCTGCGGTGCGAACGGCGCACAGCGCGCCGCCGGCCGGCACGCCGCCGGCCTACTTGGCCTTCCTCGTCCTTCGCAATTGACCTGCTGACCGCTCGTGTGGCCGCCAAGGGCGACCACACGTGGTGTTGGTTTTCCCAGGTCTTTTGTGGAGAGGCTTCATGGCCATCAAACTTGCGGGCGCTTGGCGCGGCCCGCTGCTGCGCAAGCCCCACCGGTGCTCGCGATACGTCGCCCTCGCGGCGACCGCTTTCATGTCCATCGCGCTGCAGGCCCAGGCAGTCACACTGGAGCAGGCGCTCCTGCTCGCCGAGCAGCAGGCACCGGCGCTCGCGGCGCGGCGTGCCGGCGCCGACGCCGCCCAGCAGCAGCGCACTGCCGCCGGCCGGCTCCCCGATCCGAAACTCAGCGTCGGCGTCGAGAACTTGCCGGTCAGCGGTCCGGACCGGTTCAGCTGGAACCGCGAATCGATGACGATGCGCCGGGTCGGCGTGATGCAGGACGTGCCCAACCGCGCCAAACGGGCGGCGCAGCAGGCAGCCGCGCAGGCTGCGGCCGAGCGCGAACAAGCGCTGCTTCGGGCCGAGCAGCTGGCCGTGCGCCGTCAAACCGCCACCGCCTGGCTCGCGCACCGTTACGCACAGCGCCGGCTCGAAGTGTTCGACGAGTTGCTGCGCGAGAACCGCGTGCTGCAGGACACGCTGGCCGCCCGCGTCACTGCCGGCTCCGCCATGCCGGCCGACGCGGTGATGGCCCGGCAAGAGGCGCTGGAACTGGCCGAGCGGCAGGACGAGCTGCAAGCCGCCGTCGCCCAAGCCGCCGCAGGCCTGCGGCGCTGGCTCGGCGATGCCTTTGACGGCACGACCACGGGCTCGTGGGAAATCCCGCTCGACCTCAGCCGAGTGCTGTCGAACTTGGACCGCCACGCCGAACTCGCTGCCTACCGGCCCATGCTGGCGATGGCGCAAGCCGACCTCGAGGAGGCGCAGGCGGGCCGACGCGGCGATTGGGGCTGGGAGGTCGCCTATGCCAACCGGGCCCGCGGCTACGGCGACATGGTGTCGTTCCAGATGAGCTTCGAGCTGCCGGTGTCGCCCACCACCCGGCAGGACCCGCAGATCGCCGCACGTCGCAAGGCGCTGGACCAGGTCCAGGCAGAGCGTGAGGACGCATTGCGACGCCTGCGCTCAGAGGTCGAGGCACAAGCGGCGGAGCTGCATCGGCTGGAGCGCGCGCTCCAGCGTCAAAACGCGGCCGCACTGCCGCTCGCCGCGGACCGCGTTCGCCTTGCGACGGCCAGCTACCAAGGCGGCCGTGCCGACCTCGGGGCCGTCCTGGCCGCCCGCAAGGAGGCGGCCCAGGCCCGCCTGCGGGCCATCGACCTTGAAGCCCAGCTGATGGTGCAGCGCGCCCAGCTGTCCTACCTGATTCTGGAGTGACCGCCATGACGGCTCAGCAACGCAATAAGCTCCTGGCGGCCGTGCTGCTGCTGGCTACCGGGGGTGCCATCGGCTTTGCGGTGGCGACCTGGCGTGGCCAGCCCGCCGACCAGGCCGCCGCACCCACGGCCGCCTCCGCACCCGAGGGCCGAAAGGTTCTCTATTGGTACGACCCGATGGTGCCGCAGCACAAGTTCGACAAGCCCGGCAAGTCGCCGTTCATGGACATGCAGCTGGTGCCGAAGTACGCCGACGAATCACCGGCCGGCGGCGTCGCTGTGGATCCTCGGCTGGCCCAGACGCTCGGATGGCGGACCGCGGCCGTCGAGAAGCAGTCCACCGGCGCCACGATCGATGTGCCAGCCACCGTGCAGCTCAACGAACGCGACGTGGCGATCGTCCAGGCCAGAACCAGTGGTTTCGTGCACCAGGTGCCCCGCCGCGCGGTGGGCGACGTGGTGCCCGCCGGTGCCGTGATCGCGGAGATCCTGGTGCCTGAATGGGCGGCCGCCCAGCAGGAGTACCTGGCGGTCAAGGCCACGGCCGACGCGTCACTGGCCGGCGCTGCACGCCAGCGGCTGGTGCTGCTGGGCATGCCGCCGGCCCTCGTCGAGCAGGTCGAACGCAGTGGCCGCGTGCAACCGATCTTGCGCATCAGCACGCCGATCGGCGGCCTGCTGCAGGAGCTGATGGTGCGACCGGGTATGACGGTGTCGGCCGGCATGACGCTGGCGCGCATCAACGGGCTGTCTTCGGTCTGGCTGGAAGCGTCGCTGCCCGAGGGCCAGGCGTGGGCGGCGCAGCCCGGCCAGCCGGTCGAGGTGCGCCTGTCGGCCTTCCCCGGCGAAACCGCGCTGACCGGCAAGGTCACCGCGGTGCTGCCCGAAGCCAATGCCGAGACCCGGACGCTGCGGGTGCGCATCGAGCTGCCGAATCCTTCCGGCCGCCTGCGCGCCGGCATGTTCGCGCAAGTCCGGTTCAACGGCGAACGCAAGGAAGCGCTGGTCGTGCCCGGCGAAGCGGTGATCCGGACCGGGCAGCGTGCGCTGGTCTACGTGGTCGAGCCGCAGGGGCGTTTCCGGCCGGTGGAAGTGCGCGTCGGCCGCGAACTCGGCGACAAGCTGGAGATCCTCTCGGGTCTGCAAGCCGGGCAGCAGGTGGTGGCGTCCGGCCAGTTCCTGATCGACTCCGAAGCCAGCATGCAGGGTCTGCTGCAGCGCCAGGCAGCGCCGTCTGCGGCCGCGTCTGCTGCCGGGGCGGCCAGCACTGCCGCCGCGTCGGCGCCGCTTCACGAAGGCAGCGGCCGCATCACTGCGCTGGCGGGCGACGAGATCACGCTGGACCACGGACCCGTGCCGTCGCTGCAATGGGGCGCAATGGAGATGGGTTTCAAGCTGCAGCAGCCGGGGATCGCCCGGGGCTTCAAGGTCGGCGACCGCGTGCGCTTCCGCTTCGCGCAGACCGATGACGGCTTCGAGGTGCGCAGCCTGCAACGCGAGGGAGGCACGCAATGATCGGCGCCATCATCCGCTGGTCGGTCGGCAACCGCTTCCTGGTGCTGCTGGCCACCGTGTTCCTGGCCGTCGCGGGGGTCTTCTCGCTGCGCGCCACGCCGATCGACGCGCTGCCCGACCTGTCGGACGTGCAGGTGATCATCCGCACCAGCTACCCCGGTCAGGCACCGCAGATCGTCGAGAACCAGGTAACTTACCCGCTGGCAACGACCATGCTGTCGGTGCCCGGCGCCAAGGCGGTCCGGGCGTTTTCGTTCTTCGGCGACTCCTTCGTCTACGTGCTGTTCGAGGACGGCACCGACCTGTACTGGGCGCGCTCGCGGGTGCTGGAGTACCTGAGCCAGGTCCAGGGGCGCCTGCCGGCCAGCGCCAAGCCGTCGCTGGGCCCGGATGCCACCGGGGTTGGCTGGGTCTTCCAGTACGCGCTGGTCGACCGCAGCGGCCGCCACGACCTGGCACAGCTGCGCGCACTGCAGGACTGGTTCCTGAAGTTCGAGCTGAAGTCGCTGGCCAACGTGGCCGAGGTGGCGACCGTCGGCGGCATGGTCAAGCAGTACCAGGTGGTGCTCGATCCGGCGCGCCTGGTCGCCTACGGGGTGACACACGCCCAGGTGCGCGAGGCGTTGATGAACGCCAACCAGGAGACAGGCGGCTCGGTGCTCGAACTGGCAGAGGCCGAATACATGGTGCGTGCCGGCGGCTTCCTGAAGTCGCTGGAGGACTTCAGGAACGTGCCGCTGGCGGTTCGCGCCGGCGTGCCGGTGATGTTGCGCGACGTCGCCACCGTGCAGCTGGGCCCGGAGATGCGGCGGGGCATTGGCGAACTTGATGGCCAGGGTGAGGCCGTGGGCGGTGTCGTGATCCTGCGCAGCGGCAAGAACGCGCAGGCCACGATCGCCGCGGTGCGCGACAAGCTCACGCAGCTGCAGGAGAGCCTGCCCAAGGGCGTGGAGATCGTGACGACCTACGACCGCAGCGATCTGATCCAGCGGGCGATCGACAACCTCTCGGTCAAGCTGCTGGAGGAGTTCATCGTCGTCGCGCTGGTCTGCGCGGTGTTCCTGTGGCACCTGCGATCGGCGCTGGTGGCCATCATCTCGCTGCCGCTCGGCGTCCTGGCCGCCTTCATCGTGATGCAGCAGCAGGGCCTGAACGCCAACATCATGTCGCTGGGCGGCATTGCGATCGCGATCGGCGCGATGGTGGACGCTGCGGTCGTGATGATCGAAAACGCCCACAAGAAGCTGGAGGCGTGGCAGCACGCAAATGCCGGCCAGGCACTGGTGGGTGAGGCGCGCTGGAAGGTGATCACGGACGCAGCGGTCGAGGTCGGCCCGGCGCTGTTTTTCTCGCTGCTGATCATCACGCTGTCGTTCGTGCCGGTGTTCACGCTGCAGGCGCAGGAGGGCCGCCTGTTCGGTCCGCTGGCTTTCACGAAGACGTATGCGATGGCGGCCTCTGCCGGCCTGTCGGTCACCCTGATCCCGGTGCTGATGGGCTACTGGATCCGTGGGCGCATCCCCGAGGAGCAGCGCAACCCGATCACGCGCGGCCTGATCGCGGTCTACCGCCCGGCGCTGGACTGGGTGTTGCGCCGTCCGAAGCTGACGCTGGTGATCGCTGTGGCGGTGTTCGCCACCACCGCCTGGCCCTTGATGCGCCTGGGCGGCGAGTTCCTGCCACCGCTGGACGAAGGCGACCTGCTGTACATGCCCTCGGCGCTGCCCGGCCTGTCGGCTCAGAAGGCGGCCGAGCTGCTGCAGGTCACCGACCGCATGATCAAGACGGTGCCGGAGGTCGAGCGGGTGTTCGGCAAGGCCGGCCGCGCCGAGACGGCCACCGACCCGGCACCGCTGGAGATGTTCGAAACCACGGTCAAGCTCAAGCCGCGGGAGCAATGGCGTCCCGGCATGACGCCAGAGAAGCTGATAGAGGAGCTGGACCGGGCGGTCAAGGTGCCCGGGCTGGCCAACATCTGGATCCCGCCGATCCGCAACCGCATCGACATGCTGGCCACCGGCATCAAGAGCCCGATCGGCGTCAAGATCGCTGGCACGGACCTCGCTGCCATCGACCGCGCGGCGGCCCAGGTGGAGACGATCGCGAAGACGGTGCCCGGCGTGAGTTCGGCACTGGCCGAACGGTTGACCGGCGGGCGCTATGTGGACGTGCAGATCGATCGCGCGGCTGCCGCTCGATACGGCCTGAACATCAGCGACGTGCAGGCGGTGGTGGCCGGTGCGATCGGCGGCGAGAACATCGGCGAAACCGTCGAAGGCTTGGCGCGCTTCCCGATCAACTTGCGCTACCCGCGCGAACTGCGCGACACGCCGGACAAGCTGCGCAACCTGCCGGTCCTGACACCCATGGGGCAGCAGGTGACGCTGGGCACCGTCGCGCGCATCGAGCTGGTGGACGGACCCCCGATGCTCAAAAGTGAAAACGGGCGTCCGTCCGGGTGGGTCTACATCGATGTGCGGGGGCGCGACCTCGCTTCGGTGGTGGACGACCTACGGCGCGCGGTGGCCCAGCAGGTGAAGTTGGAGTCGGGGATGAGCGTGACCTATTCGGGGCAGTTCGAGTACCTCGAACGCGCGAACGCCCGGCTCAAGGTGGTGGTGCCGGCGACCTTGATGATCATCTTCGTGCTGCTGTACCTGACGTTCCGGCGCTTCGACGAGGCGGCACTGATCATGGCCACGCTGCCATTCGCACTGACCGGCGGCATCTGGTTCCTCTACCTGATGGGCTACCACTTGTCGGTGGCTACCGGGGTCGGCTTCATCGCGCTGGCCGGCGTTGCGGCCGAGTTCGGCGTGGTCATGCTGCTGTACCTGAAGCACGCGCTCGAAGATCGCGTCCGCGCTGGCCTGCCGGTGACACGGGAAGTGGTGGCAGACGCCATCGGTGAGGGAGCCGTCCTGCGGGTACGCCCAAAAGCGATGACGGTGGCGGTCATCCTGGCCGGCCTGTTGCCGATCGTCTGGGGCAGCGGCACGGGCTCGGAGGTGATGAGCCGCATCGCGGCGCCGATGCTCGGTGGCATGGTCAGTGCGCCCCTGCTGTCGCTGTTTGTCGTGCCGGCCGTCTACCTGCTGCTGCGCGCCCGCAAGCGGGCGCAGCACGAGGAGCCACATTCGCTACCGGCCCCGGCACTATGACGATAAACGCCTTCTCATTTCGCTCACTTCAACGTGAAACGAACGGAGACGGGGGCTTGCCCGGCCAGCGTGACGCTCACCAGCGCCTTGGTGCCAGGCCCGCTCGCAAAACCTCCCTTCGCCTCCAGCCGGTCCCCCGCAGGCACCAAGTTGGCTTCGGTCTTGCCTGCCTTGGTCAGCAGCGTCAGCTTTGCGGTGGCGCCTTTGAGATCCGCCGGTTTGCCGTGGTCCGCGATGTACAGCGCCGCCACGCCCGGCTTGACGACCAGCTCGTAGTTGACGTCCTTTTCAACGCGAACCACGCCGCCGTGGCGGGCCTTGTCGTCGTGACCGGCATGGGCGCCGGTGCCTGAGTGGTTGTGGCCCTTGTGGTCGTCTGCTGCCGAGGCGGGCAGCGTGAGCACGACACTGGCCGCGACTGCACTGAGAATGGCGTGGATCTTCATGAGACTCTCCTTCAGGTAGGTGACAAGCCGGTGCGCGGTTCAGCAAGCACCGGAGGGTCGGTTTCAGATGCGAGGGCGTTCTTGTCTTCCTCGTCCCGGCGGTGGGCGATGCGGTACAGCACCGGCAATACGAGCAGCGTCAACGCGGTTGAGGACAAGATGCCGCCAATCACCACGGTGGCCAGCGGGCGCTGGACCTCCGCACCGGTGCCGGTGGCGATGGCCATCGGCACGAAGCCGAGCGAGGCGACGAGCGCGGTCATCAACACCGGGCGCAAACGCGTCAGTGCGCCCTCGCGGATCGCCTGGTCCAGCGGCAGCCCCTGCTCGCGCAGGCTGCGGATGAACGACAGCATCACCAAGCCGTTGAGCACCGCCACGCCCGACAAAGCAATGAACCCGACGGCGGCCGAGATGGACAGCGGGATGCCACGCAACCAAAGGGCCAACACGCCGCCGGTGAGCGCGAAGGGGATGCCAGTGAACACCAGCAGGCCGTCCTTCAGGTTCCCGAACATCGCGAACAGCAGCGTGAAGACCAACAGCAGCGACACTGGCACCACCACGCGCAGGCGCTCGCTGGCCGACTGCAGGTTCTCGAACTGCCCGCCCCAGGTGGTCCAGTAGCCCGGCGGCACCTTGACCTGCTGCTGCAGCGCCTGCTGGGCCTCGGCGACGAAGGAGCCGATGTCGCGCCCGCGCACATTCGCGCTGACGACGACGCGGCGCTTGCCGTCCTCTCGGCTCACCTGGTTGGGCCCGGGCGCCAGCTGAAGCTCGGCCACCTCGCCGAGCGGGATGAAGCGCGTGCGCGCGCCGTCCGCCTTGGGCAACGCGATCGGCAGGCGTTTGATCGCTTCCAGGTCCGCGCGCAGTTGCTCCGGCAACCGAACCAGGATGTCGAAGCGGCGGTCGCCCTCAAAGAGGGTTCCTGCTTCCCGGCCGCCGGTTGCTGCGGCCACCGTGTCTTGCACGTCCCCGATGTTCAAGCCATAGCGGGCGGCCTTCTCGCGGTCGATGGCTACGGTCAGCATCGGCAGTCCGGTGGTCTGCTCCACGTTGACCTCCGCAGCACCGTCGATCCCGCGCAGCACCCCCGCGATCTGCTCCGCGGTGGTGTTGAGCTGGTCCATGTCGTCGCCGAACACCTTGACCGCCACGTCGGCGCGCACGCCCGAGATCAGCTCGTTGAAGCGGAGCTGGATGGGTTGCGAGAACTCGTAGTTCTGCCCGGGCAGCTTGGCCACCTCGGCCTGCACGGCGGCGACCAACTCGTCCCTCGACCTGCGTGGCTTGGGCCACTGCTCCTGCGGCTTGAGCATCACGTAGGCGTCGGAGATGTTGGGCGGCATCGGGTCCGCCGCAATCTCTGCCGTGCCGGTGCGCGAGAACACCCGCTCGATCTCCGGGAACTTGGCCTTCAGCGTGCGCTCCAGCTGCTGCTGCATCGCCACCGACTGCGTGAGGCTGGTCCCCGGCATGCGCAGCGCCTGGATCGCGAAGTCGCCTTCGTTGAGGCTCGGGACGAACTCGCTGCCCAGCCGCGTGGCGAGCAGGCCGGACAGCACAACGGCGACCACCGCGGCCGTCACGACCACCGGCCGTGCTGTCATCGCCCGGTCCAGCAGCGGCGCGTACCCGCGCTTGGCCGCTGCCATCAGCGCGTTCTCCTTTTCGGCGACGCGCTTGCCGATGAACAACGCCACTGCGGCCGGCACGAACGTCACCGACAGGATCATCGCGCCCAGCAACGCGATCACCACGGTGAAGGCCATCGGGTGGAACATCCGGCCCTCGATGCCCGTGAGCGCGAAGATCGGGATGTAGACGATCATGATGATCAGCTGCCCGTACAGCAGTGGCCGTCGCGCCTCCTGTGACGCGGCGAACACCTCGTGCAGGCGTTCCTTCAGCGTCAGCGGCCGCCCATGGTGGGCCTGCGCATGGGCCAGCCGCCGCACGCAGTTCTCGACGATCACGACGGCGCCGTCCACGATGATCCCGAAGTCCAGCGCGCCCAGGCTCATCAGGTTGGCGCTGACCTTCTGGCCCACCATGCCGGTGAAGGTGAACAGCATCGACAGCGGGATGACCAGGGCGGTGATGACGGCCGCCCGGATGTTGCCGAGGAACACGAACAGCACCGCGATCACCAGCACCGCCCCTTCGAGCAGGTTCTTCTTGACCGTGGCGATCGCCTTGTCCACCAGCGTCGTGCGGTCGTAGACCGTGATCGCCTCGATGCCGGCCGGCAGCGTGCGGTTGATCTCGACCATCTTCTTGGCCACCGCCTGCGACACCGTCCGGCTGTTCTCGCCGATCAGCATGAACACCGTGCCGAGCACGACTTCCTGGCCGTTGTCGGTGGCCGCACCGGAGCGCAGCTCGCGGCCGATTTCCACGTCGGCCACATCGCGGATGCGGATCGGCGTGCTGCCCGCGTTGCCGAGGATGACGTTGCGGATGTCGTCCATTGACCGGACCTGGCCGGGCGCGCGGATCAGGTACTGCTCGCCGCGGCGCTCGATGTAGCCGGCGCCGACGTTGGCATTGTTGCGCTCCAGCGCGGCCACGATGTCAGCCAGCGTGAAGCCGTAGGCCGACAGCCGTTCCGGATGCGGGGAGACTTGGTACTCCTTCTCGAAGCCGCCAATCGAGTTGATCTCGGTGACGCCAGGCACGTTGCGCAGCTGCGGCTTGATGATCCAGTCCTGGATCTCGCGCAGGTCGGTGGCGGTGTACGGCGTGCCGTCCGGCTTCTTCGCCCCCGGCTTGGCCTCGACCGTCCAGAGGAAGATCTCGCCCAGGCCGGTGGAGATGGGGCCGATCGCCGCGCCCACACCCGCGGGCAGTTGCTCGCGCACCGACTGGATGCGCTCGTTGACCAGTTGCCGCGCAAAGTAGATGTCGGTGCCGTCCTGGAAGATCACCGTCACCTGCGACAACCCATAGCGCGACAGCGACCGGGTCTGCTGCAGACCGGGCAGCCCGGCCATGGCTGTTTCGATCGGGAAGGTGATGCGCTGCTCGGTCTCCAGCGGCGAGTAGCCGGGGGCCTCGGTGTTGATCTGGACCTGGACGTTGGTGATGTCCGGCACGGCGTCGATCGGCAGCTTCTGGTAGCTGAAGACCCCGAGCGCCGCCATGCCGAGCACGGCCAGCAGCACGAGCCAGCGCTGCTCGATGGCAAACCGGATGATGCGTTCAAACATGGCGCATCTCCGGTCAGTGGGTGTGCGTGGCCGAGGCCTTGCCGGCCTCGGACTTCACGACAAAGCTGCCGGCAGCGGCATGCTGCGCACCAGCCTTCAAGCCGCCGACCACCTCGACGCGCTTGCCATCGCTGCGGCCGAGTTGGACGCGCTGCGGCACGAAGCCGCCCGGCACCTTCAGGTAGACCACCGGCTGGTTGTCCACCTGCTGGATGGCCTCCGAGGCAACCGTCACTGCGGCCGGCGCCTCCGAGGTGATCAGCTCGACGGTGACGTACAACCCCGGGCGCCAGGCGCCCTGCGGGTTGGCCAGCGTCACGCGGGCGGTGGCGGCGCGGGTCTGCTCTCCGAGCAGCGAACCGACATAGGCGACGGTGCCGGCGGCCGCCTCGCTGGAGGCGGTGGAGCGCACCGTGACACGCTCGCCGACGCGCACCTGGCCGATGTCCTTGGCGGGCACACTGATCTCGGCCCAGACGCTGCGCAGGTCGGAGAGGGTGAAGACATTGGCGTCTTCCTTGACCGCCTCGCCCAGGGCGATGTGCTTTTCGACGATCGTGCCGTCGAACGGTGCGCGTAGTTCGTAGCGGTTCATCCCCGCCGCGCCCGGGGCGGCGCCGATGGCTTGCAGCTTCTGCCGGGCGTTGGACACCGCGATCTCGGCCTCACGCATAGCCTGCTCGGCCTGCAGCACGTCCTGCTGCGGCGAGATCTTCTCCTCCCACAGCTTTTTCTCGCGTTCGTAGGTGGTGCGGGCGAGCTGAAAGCGCTTCTGGGCCGACTCAAGCTCCGCGCGCTGCTCGGAGACGCCCGGGCTGCTGATCACGGCCAGCACATGGCCCTTTCGCACCTGCTGGCCCAGGCTTGCGCTGACGCTTTCGACGACGCCGGCCACCCGCGGCACCACGTGCGCGGTGCGGTCCTCGTTGAAGCGGATCTCGCCGGGCAGCTGCAGCGACGAGCGGATCGGGGCTGCAGCTGCCGGCTCGACAGTGATGCCGGCGGCCTTGACCTGGGCGTCCGTCATCGCGACCTTGCCTTCGGCCTGGCTCCAGGCGAACAGGTAGGGTTCCTTGGGCGTCTGCACCTCGATCGCCGCGTCGAACACATGCGGCTCGGGCACCGGCTCGGCGCCGACCAGGCTGCCGTCCTTGGCTGGCAACAGGGTCAGCTTCTGCTCCTCGCCGGTGGGGCGTGTGAGGGTCACGGCCACCTTGACGTTGGCCGCCGGTACCGGCTTGCCCTTCTCGTAGGCCCAGGCGCGCAGCACGGCCTTCCCCGCTTCCTCGGCCAACTGGATCTCCAGGCCGAAATCGCCTTCGGTCAGCAGCTGGCCGCCGTGCGGGCCTTTGGCGGCTTCCTCGTGATGCTCGGCGTCGCCGTGCTCCTTGGCGTGGTCGTGGCTGTCGCCGGCTTTGTCGCCGTGGTGTTCGCTGTCGCCGTGGCTGTCGGCATGGCCGTGCCCGTGGGCTTCGGCCTGCTTGGCACGCTCGGTGCCGAGAATGGCGGCACCGGCTGCGATGCCGGCGACGATCAAGACCGCGATGGCGATCCACTGCTTCCTGCTGATGTTCTGGGGGCGCTTCATCGTTCGGCTCGCGGGGCGGAGGTTTCAGGGCTGTCGCCGAGCAGGCGGTCCAGCTCGGCGGCGGCGCGGTGGGCATCGGTGGTCGCCCGCAGGTGGCGGGCGCGTGCTTCCAGCAGCGTGCGTTGGGCGTCCAGCACATCGAGGAAGCCGAACTTGCCCAGCTCGAAGCCCTTGGCAGCGGCGTCATAGGCGACCTGGGCGCCGGGCAGCACCTCGCGCTGGACGGCTTCGGCTTCCTCGACAGCTGCTCTCAGGCGTTCGTGCGCCTGGGCGACTTCTGAGCGCAGCCGCAACGCCCCGGCTTCGGCCTCGTAGCGGGCCTTGTCCTGCCGACGCAAGGCCTCCAGCTCGGCGCCGCGGTTGGTGTCAAACACCGGAATCGGCACCGACAACACCAGCATTGGCTGGGTGCGTCCCAACTCCTGCGACTGGCGGGCGCCGAGCCCGATGCTCACGTCTGGGATGCGCTTTGCGTGTTCCAGCCTGGCCAGGGCGACCAGTCGCTGGACTTCGAGTTGGGCCTGGCGAAGCGCAGGGGCTGTGGCGAGCCGGGCTTGCAGCGCCTCCTCGGCGGGCACCGGCGGCAGTGCGACTGTCCCTTCGACCCGCTCGACGGGACGCACGGTCCCCGTCACGGCGCTCAGGGCGAGCAGCGCCGTGCGCAGCTCGCCACGTGCCTGGCCAAGTTCAAGCCGGACGTTGGCTTCGGCCACCTGCGCCTTGGTCTGCTCGATCGGCGCCACCTTGCCCGCGGTGACCCGCCGGGTGGCTGCTTCGGTGCCGCGGCGGGCGAGCTGCAAGGCCTCGTCACCCAGCCGCACGCGCTCCTGCGCGGCCTGGGCTTGCGCAAACGCCGCGGTGACTTCGGCCCGCAGATGGCTGCGCCGCGCGGCGAGCTGGCTGCGCGCGATGTCTTGCGCCCGGTCTGCTGCTTCCAGGCGCGCACTGCGCTTGCCGCCCAGCTCGATCGGCTGGGTCAACAGGATGGTGGTGGAACGGGTCTCGCGCCGGTTGTCTTCGAGTTCGGCCTCGATGACCGGGTTGGGCCGTGCGCCCGCTTGCAGGCGGGCCGCCTCGGCCGCCTGGACCTCGCTTTGCGCGGCAGCCAGTTCAGGGTGGCGGGCCAGCGCCTGGTCGAGCGCCTGTTGCAGCGTCAGCGCGACAGGCTGGGGTGCCTGGGCCGGCGCAATCTGCGCCAAGCAGGGTGTGATGAGGGCTGCCAGCAATGGCGGCAGCAGTGCTTCTCGCATCGAACGCTCCGGAGTTGATCAAGCAACGGGGAAGCGATCCGGCGAGGCGTCGTGCAGTGGAAATGCGGGAAGAAAGGTAGTGCAACAGCGCTCGCCGAATCAGGCGAGGCTTATGTCAGGGCGTTCGAGCCCAGGGGGGAAGTACGAGCCGTGCAGCGCCGGCTGGGTGGACACCCAGGACGGAGCGGCCAAGGTCGGCAGGTCGAACGCTGCGACCGGCATGGGCTGCGAGCAACCTAGATGGCAGTAGGCGCAGTCCTCGTCCACGCCCGCCATGGTCTTCTTGTCAGCGTGATCGTCGGCGCCCGACGCGTCTTGGTGCTCGTGCTCGTGGTGCCCGAAATGCTGGCTTTGCGCGGGCGGCTCTTCATGGGTGCAATAGCTCGCCACCGCGGCCCAAGAGAACTGCAGCGGAAGCATCGCGATGAAGAAGAGCAGCAGCCAGCGGCGCATCTGGCCAGTATAGCTACTAGAGGGTTTGCATCAGGTCAGACCCCGGCGCGGACAGCGGCAAGGATTCGAGCGCCCTAAGGGCAAAAGCCGTGGCTTGATCGCCAGCCGGGCGAGAACGATACCGTCTTCGACGACCGACTAGACCCGCTTTTTAGCTTCGCCAATCAAGAACTCGGCCACCGCCAACGACCGGTCGTTGGACCCGGCCATCGAGCCGGAGGTGAGCCAACGCCCGTCAACGCCGATCGACGGCGTCCCTTCGATCTTGTATCCCGCTGCCAAGGAGGACGCTTGCTTGGCTTTGCCCACCACGCTGAAGGAATTGAGAGCGTCCAGGAAGCGGCTGCGGTCGATCCCGTGCTTTGCCACGAACTCCCCAATCTCCTCTTGCTTTTCCAGCCGCTGCCGCTCGGCGTGGATGGCGGTGAAGACCTTCCGGTGCAACTGCTCGATCAGTCCAAGGGTCTCGATGGCGAAGAACAGCTTCTGGTGCATGACGAACGGCACCTCTCGAAACGCAACTGGAATCCGGCGGAACAGCACGTCGGACGGCAAGCGCTTCTGCCACGCATCCACCGCCGGCTCGAATGCATTGCAATGCGAGCAGCCATAGGCAAAAAACTCCAGCACCTCGACCTGCTTGGGGTCACGTGTGGGCTGCCGCGGGGAGACGGCGGCGTAGTGCTTGCCCTCAACAGGCCGTTCCTGCGCCGTGGCGAAGCCCGGTGCGGCTGCAAGCGAGACAAGTGCAACTTTGGAGAACTGGCGGCGGTCCATTCTTTGAAGCGTATGAAGTGGAAGGCGAACGGCGATTCTTGAACCTGTAGCAGGTACAGAGTCAAGGCCCACTGAAAAGCCCCCGCCAAGCCTGAGCGTCTACTGCATTGAGCTACTGTCCACTGCGCTGTGCAGCATCGATGGTTTGCGCCAGATCCTCCGGAATTGGCATCGGCTTGATCGGGCTGACATTGGCCCCACCGGTATTGCCCGTCGGAATCAGTCCGAACGGCGTCTTCGTCGCAGCACCGACGATCCGGAGCAACTGTCCGGCGACCTCTCTCGTGCTGCGCGTACGCAGCGCCCACGCGAGCATGTGGACGTGGACACGGACGTGCTGAGCCGTCGATGGCTGCCCCAGAACATGCGCCCGCTCGAGATGACGGAAGCTGCCTTGCCGGTCGCCGTTTCGAAGCATGCGCCAGGCGCTTCCCAGCTCCGCATCGACGTAAGGCCGAATCGTGTGGCTGAAAGACGGCATGTGACGGCTCCAAGTTCAAGCGTCCGCACGGAACGGGTAGACCAATTGTTCACCGTACCGATGCGGGACCGGGTCCCCCTCGATCCCGATTGCACCCAGCGGTGATCGAGGTTGATAAAAAGTACCGAAGCAGTGGTCCCAGATCAGCCAGAACTCGCCGAAGTTCACCTGGGCATCCTCAAAGCGCTCACGGTGGTGCCAGCGATGCAACTCAGCGACCCCTAGCAGGTAGCGCAGCGGTCCCGCCCTGTAGTCGAAATTCGAGTGCTGGAACGCCAGGTGAACGGCGAGGATCGCGAGCCACCCACCCACCACTTCGGCAGGGGCCCCCAGCACGCCGAGGACGACCAGACCTGGCCCGGCCATCAACGCCGCATGCAATGGGTGCCGTCGTTCTCCGTTGAGCCAGTACAGGCGGCGCGAGGAATGGAGGATGCTGTGCACCCGCCAGAGAAAACCATAGCGGTGGCTCAGTCGGTGAACGGCATACAGCGACAGGTCCAGCGGCAGACCGGCCATGAACACCTGCGCCAAATAGGGCCAGTCGTTCGGCCACCACATCCCCTGCCAGCCGACCCAATTGCGCAACACGACAAAGCCCAGCACGGCACTGTGCATGACCACCAAGTTGATCACCGCGTGGATCACGTCAGCCGGGAAGTCTCGATCGGGGTGCCGCCACCGCGGGTCGAACGGAAACCAGTGCTCCAGCAGCGCGACCGCGGTGAGCCCGGCCATCACCAGGCCGGCGAGCCAGGCGAGCGGGACGTCTCGCCAGGGCGCGACCGCCACGCCGAGGATCACTGCAGCCATCAGGACGGGATATGCGCCATACCGAACAATTGAGCGTGCAGCCATTGCAACTCCATGTATCTGACGAGGCCAGTGTTCCCAAGACAGCAGGACGGCGCTTGAACAAACCTGCTGTCGGCCGCGCTTGACTCTTTACCCGGTACAGGGTTTGCAATGTCGACTGTCAGCGCTGACCCTTGGCGGGCAGATGGAACAAGGAACACCGATGAGCGACAACTGCGCCGACGACGAAGCACAACACCTCGACGCCAGCCAGGCGGACGACCGCCGGATCCTGCTGCTGGTCCTGCTGATCAACCTCATCCAGTGCCTGGCCGGCGTCGGCGTGGGGATTTGGGCCTCCTCGACCGCGCTGATCGGCGCCGCCTTGGACAACCTGGCTGACGCGTCGGTGTATGGGGTCAGCCTTTATGCAGTCGGCCGAGCGCCGGCGATCAAAGTCCGTGCCGCCCGGCTGTCTGGCTGGCTGCTGATCGGACTGGCGGTGATGCTGCTGGTCGAAGTGCTGCGTCGGTTCTTTGGTGGCGAGCCGCCCGTGGGTCCCGCGATGATGGTGATGGCGGCCGTCAACACGGCCTTGAACATCGTCTGTCTGCGCCTGCTGAAGCGGCACCAGGGGGAGGATGTGAACTTCAAGGCCTCGGCGATCTTCACCAGCAACGACTCGATCGTGAACCTCGCCATCGTGCTGTCCGGGGCGCTGGTGATGTGGTGGGGATCGAACCTGCCGGACTTGGTGCTGGGCTTGGTGGTGGCGGCGATCGCGGCCAATGGCGGTCGGGAAATCCTGTCTGAGGCGGCCGAGGCGGGTAAAAAGGCCCGCTCCGCGGCCACTTGACCCTGCACCCGCTCCAGGGTATTCAATCTCGCTAGAACCGAAGGCACATGATGAAGACCGACCAAGTTGGTTCCGGGGGTGCCGGCGAAGCCATGCTGAGCAACGACAAGACGACCGTCTTCAGCATCCCCAACATGGATTGCCGCAACGAAGAGGCGGCCGTCCGCGCCCGGTTGGCGCAGCTTCGATTGATCCGATCGCTGTCCTTCGACCTGCCCAATCGCCGTCTCACGGTGGTACACGCGTTCGACACGCCTGCGCCCCTGCTGCAGGCCTTGGCCGAGATCGGCATGAAAGCCGCGCTTGAACCTGAGCCCGCCTCAGCAAGCGACGGCACCTGCGGCTCGGCGTGTTCGTCAAGTTGTGGCAGTACGAGCGGCGCGAAGACGGACGTATTCACCATCTCGAACATGGATTGCCGCAACGAAGAAGCGGCGATCCGGGCTCGCCTCCAGCCGCTCGCTGGGGTGAACTCGCTGGAGTTCGACCTGAAGGCACGGCGGCTGTCCGTGGCGCATACGCTGCCGTCCGCGGACCCGCTGCTGCAGCAGCTGCATGCGATCGGCATGCACGCCCGCCTCGGCGATCTCCCGGAAAACGCAGTGCCGGACTGCGACACGGGTCCCAGTTGCGGCCCTTGTGGCAAGCCTGCCGCTCCACCCGCAACCCAAGCTGCGGCTGAAAGCACACGAGCGGCCACCGGCAACACCACGCAGTTCCTGATCACGAACATGGACTGCCCGACCGAGGAGGCGCTGATTCGCAAGCGCCTGGGCAAGGTGGATGGCATCGACAGGCTGGACTTCGACCTGATGAACCGGCGTCTGGCGGTGGTGCACCGCCTGGCAGACCCGGCGCCCGTGCTTGCGGCGCTGAGCGAGATCGGCATGAACGCCACGGTGGAGCGCGAGGCGGGCCCAAGCGCGAAGGGACAGGTCATCTACCTGATCGAAAAAATGGATTGCCCGACCGAGGAGGCGCTGCTGCGCAAGGCCTTGGAGGGCATGCCTGGCGTGGACGCGCTGCAGTTCGACCTGATGAGCCGGAAACTGACCGTTCACCACTCGCTGCAGGACGTGGCCACGATCACCGCCGCGATCGAGCGCTTGGGGATGTCGCCGGTGCTGCAAGACAGCAGCCAGCCGGCACCGGCGGTCACCCGTGAGTTTGGCAGCGGGATCTCGAAGACCCAGTGGCTGCGTATGGCGGCTGCGGGTGCGCTGGCGATCGGCGCCGAAGTCATGGCCTTCTCTGGCTGGGAGGAGTCTTCGATTCCGGTTGTCGCCGCGTCGTTGGTGGCGATTGCGCTGGGCGGCACCGAGACCCTCAAGAAGGGCTGGATCGCGCTGCGCACCCTGTCGTTGAACATGAACTTGCTGATGACGATCGCCGTCATCGGCGCCGCACTGATCGGCCAGTGGCCCGAGGCGGCTGTGGTCATCTGGTTGTTCGGCATCGCGGAGATGATCGAAGCGCTGAGCTTGGACCGCGCGCGCAACGCGATCCGCAAGCTGATGGACTTGGCGCCGGAGACAGCCCTTGTCAAACAGCCCGACGGCCGCTGGGAAGAAGTCAAGGCGGAAACAGTCGGGTTGGGCGCCCAAGTCCGCGTGCGCCCCGGCGAGCGGATCGCGCTGGATGGCGTGGTGGTGGCGGGTGCTTCGGCCGTCAACCAGGCACCCATCACCGGCGAGAGCATGCCGGTGGAAAAGAAACCGGGCGACACCGTGTTCGCCGGCACGATCAACGAGCGCGGCACGCTGGAGTTCGAGGTGCGCTCGCGCAAGGGAGAGACCACCCTCGACCGGATTGCCCGTTCGGTGCAGGAAGCGCAAGGCCAGCGGGCACCGACGCAGCGGTTTGTCGATCGCTTCGCCAGCATCTATACCCCGGTCGTTTTTGCGCTGGCGATTGCCATCGCGGTGATCCCGCCGCTGTTGTTCGGCGGCGCCTGGTTTGACTGGGGCTACAAGGCACTCGTGATGCTGGTCATCGCCTGTCCCTGTGCCCTGGTGATCTCGACACCGGTCACCGTTGTCAGCGGCTTGGCCGCCGCCGCGCGCCGGGGCATCCTGGTCAAGGGCGGCCTGTACCTCGAACAGGGCCGCCTGCTGCGCGCGGTCGCGCTCGACAAGACCGGGACGCTGACCCATGGCCGTCCCGCGCTCACCGATACAGTTGCGCTGGCCTCCGTGCCGCAGCCTGAGGTCTTGCGGCTGGCCGCAAGCCTGGATGCCTTGTCGGAGCACCCGGTGGCCACCGCTATCGTGGATGGCTACGGCGACCGGCCGCACGCGAGCGTGCAGCACTTCGAGGCTTTGGCCGGCCGCGGCGTCAAGGGCGACATCGACGGGCAGACCTACTACATCGGCAATCAACGCCTGGCCAGCGAACTGGGCGTGCTGACGGAGCGGGTGCGCGCGCTGCTTGAAGAACTCGAAGACCAGGCAAAGACCGCAGTGGTGCTGGCAACCGACAAGCAGGCGCTGGCCGTCCTCGCGGTGGCCGACACCGTGCGCGATAGCAGCAAGCAGGCGGTGGCCGAGCTGAAGCGGCTGGGTGTCGAGCCAGTGATGCTCACCGGCGACAACCGCAAGACGGCGCAAGCGGTGGCTGCCCAGGTCGGCATCACCGACACTCGTGGCGACTTGCTGCCGCACGACAAGCTGGAGGCGATCGAAAAGCTTGCGGCGCAAGGGCCGGTCGGCATGGTGGGCGACGGTGTCAACGATGCGCCTGCGCTGGCGAAGTCCAACATCGGCTTTGCGATGGGGGCAGCGGGCACGGACACCGCCATCGAGACCGCCGATGTCGCCTTGATGCAGGACGACCTGCGCAAGCTGCCTGAGTTCATCGCGCTGTCTCGCCGGGTGGGTGGCGTGCTGAAGGCGAACATCGCGTTCGCGATCGGCACCAAGGCCGTGTTCATGGTGCTGGCCTTCACCGGCCACGCCAGCCTGTGGCTGGCCATCCTCGCGGACATGGGCGCGAGCTTGGCGGTGGTGTTCAATGGGCTGCGCCTATTGGGCGGCTCAGCGTCCGACGACCGACGCCATGGCCGCTGACCGCGGGGCACGCCTTGGTTTCGGGCTTGCGGCCAGCGTGCTTGCCGCTGACGTAGCGACCAAGGCCGCTATCGTCGCCTGGGTCGAGTACGGAGCCCGGCACGAGTGGCTGCCCATCCTCAACATCGTCCATGTGCTGAATCGCGGTGCGGCCTTCAGCTTCTTGCATGACGCCGGCGGGTGGCAGCGCTTCTTTTTCATCGCGATCGCGCTGGCGGCATCGGTGTTTCTGGCGGTCCTGCTGCGGCGTCCTGGCAGTTCCCAGCCGGAGCGCATGGCCTTCGGTCTGATCCTGGGCGGGGCCCTGGCGAACGTGTTCGATCGGATCGGCCGCGGTGCCGTGGTCGACTGGATCGACTTTCACTGGGGGGCTCACCACTGGCCTGCGTTCAATGTGGCCGACATTGGCATCACCGTCGGTGCGGCCTTGATCGTGTTCCACGAGTTGTTCGGCCGAAGGCGCGTTAGCGAGGTGAATGGCTGAGCTTGAAGCGGCCGGACGGCCGTTGTTGACCATCGGCCACGGATGGGCTGTTTACGTCGGCCCGGTGGAGCCTGGCCGGCCCCACCGGCATCAGGCAGCGCAGCTGGCTTGGTGTCCCGAAGGCGACCTGACCCTTGAAGGGGCCTGGGGCGTGCTGAGGGCCCCGGGCCACTTCCTGCCTGCCGGGGCGCCCCATCGCCTAGTGGCCTCCGAGGTGACGCGGATGGTCTTCCTGGATCCGGCCATCGCGGGCGTCAGGACAAGCCAGCCGACATCAGCGGTGCCGCTGACCGAGATCCAGGCGACCCTGCTGGAAGGCCACCTGCAACCGTGGATGCAGGACCTCGGACTGTCCACTTCGCAAGACCGTCCCCACCGTCGTGCTGAGGATCCACGCTGGGCATCACTTCTCGACTGGCTGGACCAGGCACTGGACGGGCGTGTGCGGGTTGAGGACGCGGCCGCAGCGGTGGGGCTGTCATCCTCGCGCTTTATGCATTGGTTCGCCGGCGTCGCTGGTTTGCCGTTCCGCGCTTATGTGCGCTGGCTGCGTCTGCAACGCGGCGTGCGCGTCCTCGCCGGCGGTGCGACGCTGACCGAGGCGGCGCACCTGGCGGGCTTTGCCGACAGTGCCCATCTGACCCGCACCTTTGTGGCCACGTTCGGCGTGCGCCCAGCGCCCTTGCGGGCTGCACGCATCGTTTGCGCCGACCGAACCGCCGTACCGCCGATCCCCGAAGGACTGGGATTGCTCTAGGCGGGGTGGTGCCAGGTGAAGTCGAACCCGCGGCCCTGCAGAGCGTTCACGGCAGTCGGATCGGAAACTCCGCCTGGGATGGCGGGTAGCAGACGCCAAGGCGCCCATTGCAGCCTTGGTAGAACACCACCACAGAAAGAGAGGCCGCGACACCGGCGGCGCGTTCCAGCGGCAACGTGACCTGTACCGGCTGTGTGTAGACCTCCGTCTCGCCGAAAAAAGGATCCTGCTTCTTGGTGCCGTTGGGCAGCACCATGCCTGCCAGCCGTACGCCTTTTGCGTCCTTGGCCGCAAACCGCACCGTCTTGCGGTACAGGTAGTGTTCAGGCGCAGGCGTGAGAGTTGCGATGACCGTCTTGCGATCGATGGCCTCCACCTTGATTCGGAAAGCCTTCTCCGGCGGCAACGGTTCGGAAGGGTCAGGTCGTCCCAAGACTTTGTCAAAGAGGCCTGCGCTGGCATTCAGCGACGCCACGGCCAAGGACAGGGCGACGGCGGCGCTGGCACGGCGGCCGCGACTTGGACTCTTGCGCATGTGCGTCCTTCTTTGGATGTTCAGATGTGCAGGGTGTGGCCAGAGACAGCCAAGGCGGCTTCCTTGAACGCTTCTGGCGGCGTGGGATGCACGTGTCAAGCCAAGGCGATGTCTTCGGCAGATACGCGGAACTCCATCGCCAGCACCGCCTCATGGGCGACCTTCATCCCGAACTGGGCACCGCGCAGAGCGGCTTGGTAGCCGCCCGGGCCGCCACCGACGATCACGACGTCAAACACTTGCAGTTCCATGGTCCCGCGTCGAAAGTCCGTATTCGCTGGCATTACGCACCCTGTAGCAGGTGCAGAGTCAAGCGCCTGCGTGCAGCTCGCCGCTGGTGTGCCTCAGGCGGACGACAGTCGCTTCGCTTGCCAGGCGTTGGGGCTGAACCCGGCAACGGCAAGGAGGAGCACCGCAAGCTGAGCCACGTTGGTCTGCACCGTCGGATAGATCCCCAGCGTGGGCACCCGCAGCCAGGCCACCGGCGTGGCGGCGAACCAGCCGGCCTCCTGCAGCCCCGCCACGCCCTTGCCGACCAGGACCACGGCCAGCGCAGCGACCAGGACCGAACTCCACGCGAAGAACTTGCCGATCGGCATGCGCGCGCTGGTTCGCAGGAACACGAAGGCGATGAGGGCAAGCAGCACCACACCAGTGGCCAAGCCGGCAATCAAGGCCTGGCCGTTGCCCTCGGAGGCCAGCGCCGAGTAGAAGAGCACCGTCTCGAACACCTCGCGGTAAACCGCGATGAAGGCCAGGCCAAACAGTGCCCAAGCCGACCGCTTGGTCAACGCGGCGGACAGCCGCTCGCGCAGGTAGGCCTGCCATCGTCCGGCGCTGCTTTTCTGGTGCATCCACAGCCCGACGGACAACAAGACGGCGGCCGCAAACAGCGACGACAGACCCTCGGTGACTTCGCGGCTCGCGCCGCTGATGCTCACGACCTTTGTGGCGATCAACCAGGTCAATCCCCCGGCGGCCAGGGCGGCAATCCAGCCGCCGTGGACGTAGCGCAGCGCTTGCGGGCGCTCGGCTTTGCGCAAGAAGGCGACCATCGCCACGACGATCAGCAGCGCCTCGACGCCTTCACGCAGAAGGATGGTCAGCGCACCCACGAAGCTGGCCGTCGCATCCGTTCGTGCTTGACCGAGTTCTGCCTCCACACGGGCGAAGAGTGTGTCGAGCTCACGGGCGGTGTTGGCGGCGGCCACCATCCGCCCCTCGCTCACCGTGCTCCGGTACAACTGCATCGTCCGTTCGATGTCGATCAGCAGTTGCTTGTTGCGCGTTTCCAGCGTGGCTTCAATCGGCTCGAAGCCGTCGAGATAGGCCGACAAGGCCAAGCGGGTTGCCGCAGCACGGTCGCCGGCGCGCAACGCCGCCAGGCTGGATTGCAGTTGGCCCCGGGCGAGCTTGAGGCCCGACGGCCCGGTGGTGACGGCATTGGCGTGACTGCGCGCATGCGCCATCGCGTCCTGGGCCGTTTCGGGGGGCAAGGTCTTGGCGAGGTCCGCTTCGGTCATGGTGGCCAAAGCGTTGAGATCGGTAAGCGCCGAACGTACCCGCGCATCCTTCGTGAACGCCGCTGCCCCGCGCTCTCGGGCAGCTTGGTCGTACGACAGCGTGCCGATGTAGAACGCGAGCGCCCATCGATCGGACTCGGAGAGTGTGGCGAACGGCGGCATCGAGGTGCCTTCAACCCCTTGCGTGATGACTTGGTACAGCGCCATCAGTGACCGAGCGCGGGCGCGCTCGGCGTCTGTGAAGGCGATGGGCTGCGGGTCCAATTGCTTGGCCAAGGGGCCGTCACCTGCACCCGCGGCACCATGGCACGACGCGCAGTGCGCCTGGTACAAGCTCCGGCCCTGTTGCAGATCCGGCACGCTGCGCGGTGCCACCGCAATGGGATACGCCGTCAACAGCAGGCGGCCTGCCTCCTGGGCAATGGCCGAGACTTTCTCTGGCGACGCCTTGTCGGTGACCGCGGTCACCAGCTGTGTGACAAGGGCGGCCAGACGGGCCTTTTGGGCGTGTTCGGGCAGGGTCCTGGTCTGGGCCAGCGCACTTTGGGAGAACTCACGCATCTCCTGGTACTCGGCTTCACTGATCACAGCACCGTTTCGCACCGCCCCGCTGTAATCGACGGCGACATAGTCGAGCAGTTGCCACAACTGGCGCACCTGTGGTTCGATCGATGCAGTCGGTGTTGCAGCGGAAGTGACCAGGCTGACTAGCAGGAGGAAGGCGGCCCGCCAGCAGGCCATGCCAGGAGATCAGGTGCTTCATCGCTTGATTTTGCCAATGATTCTCATTTGCGACATTTGAAACCCTGTAGTGGGTGTAGAGTCAAGATCCAAAGCGACGAAGGGGCGATCGTGAAAATCGGCGAATTGGCGCAGACTGCAGGCACCGGCGTGGAAACCGTCCGCTTCTACGAGCGCAAGGGCCTGTTGCCCCTGCCAGCCCGCTCATTGGGGAACTATCGCGTCTATAACGGGGAACATGTCGAACGCTTGGCCTTCATCCGCCACTGCCGATCCCTCGACATGACGCTCGACGAGATCCGGGTGCTGTTGCGGTTCAAGGATGCGCCACACGAGGACTGCGGCGAGGTGAACTCGCTGCTCGACGCCCACATCGGCCATGTCGCACACCGGATTCGAGAGCTCAAGGCGTTGGAGCGGGACTTGAAGCAGTTGCGCGCACAGTGTGGCCGCTCGCGGGAAGCCAAGGATTGCGGCATCTTGGAGGGCCTTGCCAAAACGGTACAGCAGCCAGCGCAGCCGAAGGCGCGCCAGCCGGCACACCTCGACAGCAGCCACCCGCGCGGCAAGGCGGGCTCGCTCCACAGCGCCTAGTTGGGGCTGCACGGCGAGCCGAACATCAAGGGGCACGAATGGAGTCTGCCGGCAGCACCCAGGGCCTGGGCGCCGCCGCTGCGCCGAAGACGGGCGGCGGCGCTACACGTGCGCCGATGCTGAACGGCCCGAAGCGACAACACTTCTTGCCGCGCTTCTACCTTGAGGGCTTCTGCCGAGGTGGCCTGGTCGCGGTCTACGACCGCAACAACAATGAGGTACGGCTTCAGCAGCCAGTGAATACCGCCGTCATTGGCCACTTCTACACCCTTGAGGACACCGAGGGTCGCAAGCGTTTCGAGCTCGAAGCCGTGCTCTGCGAGTACGAAGGCAAGGCCAAGCCGGCGATTGCCAAGCTCATCGCCTGCGAAGGCTTGAGCGATCAGGAGCGCAGCGACCTGTCCATCTTCATTGCCCTGGCGGCGATGCGCACGCCAGACATGGTCAACTCGGTCCAGTCCTTGAACGGCCAGATGGTCGCGCACAGCGCGAAGCTGCTTTTCCGTGACGTGGAGAAGGTGTACCAGGACCTGCGCGCCGACAAACTGGAAGAAGGCACGTCTGACGAAGAACTGCGCGAGCAGGCTGCTTTCATGGTGGACATGGCGCAAAGCGAAAAGTTCGTCGTCACGACCGATGAGAAGTGGGCGGTGCAGATGACCATGCAGATGGCGCTCGGCGCTGCCCCGTACCTGGCGGGCCGGCATTGGCGCGTGGTGCACCGGGAGCGCGACAAGCATTCATTCGTCACCACCGATTCCCCCGTTTTCCTGAACACCACCGCGCCGCGCGGCCCGTCGCCCTATGGGGTGGGGTTCGGAAGCCCGGATGCCTTTATTTCGTTTCCATTGGACCAATCCTGCGTCCTGCAGGCATGGGGAGACGACGGCCTCCTCGAACACAAAGGTGCCGACGGCAACTACATCCGCAAGGCCAACCTGGCGCTCGGGGCGCGATGTCAGCGGTTCCTGGTTGCCAGGGACGAGGCCCTGGTGAGCTCGCTTGCGCAGGAGCTGGGACTGGCACAAAAACAGTGGCAGCCCAAGCTCAGGCTGGGATGAGGTTGGGCGAAGACGCAGCTATTCATTCGCGTCGTACCGCTTTGCAATGTCACCGAGGTCAAAGCCTTCGCCGTCGAAACAGGCCTGCGTGTGTTCCATCGGCTGACTCGCCAGGGTGGCGGCTTTGTAGGCTCGATTCATCAACTTCGGCGCTTCTTCATGATCCGTGGCGTGGATCATGTAGTACATGACCTTGCCTCGACCACCGTCGGACCGTTCGTAGATCGGCCAGGCCGCAGCGCTGGCATAACCCAGCTCACGCATGAAGCGGTGGCTGAACAGACGAGCGAGTTCCACCGAGTGGGAGGTGGAGCGTGGAAGCTCGATGTCGTCACGTCCCCACCACTCCCGCAACTTCTTGTCGTCCTTCAGCGCAGCGATGGATCGCCCCAGCCAGCCGACTGCAAGGAAGTAGAACTGTTCGATCTTGGTGTTCGTCTTCTTGTATTCGGCGATCTTCCTGACGGTGTCCCACTTGCACTCGAAAGTGCGCTGATCGAGCAGGCAGAAGGTCGCTTCTTTCTCGCGTATCGATCCGGGCACGAGGACTTGCTCGATCACTGTGTTGAAGTCACCTCGGTGAATCTCGATCTTGCGCTTGTCACCCAGGGCCCGGCGGTCCGCCACAAGCTTGTCCAGGTGCTCGACCTGCCGCGGGTTCATGTCGCAAAGGATGAATCGCCGCAACCACGGCGGCTGGATTTCCAGCACGCGTTTGGCTGACCACGACTCATCGTTGTACTGCTCGACCTGGGGGCCGGCAAAGCCGTCGATGTAGGTGCCGTGCTTGGTCACCAGAATGAAGAAGCGGACGTACTGCTGGATGAGCTTGGACTTGTTTTCGCTCCAAACAGGGTAGCCGTCTTGCTTGCTGGACTTGAAGGTGAGCTCGACCACGCCGTCGTTGATCGACGGAGCCTCCAGGTCGCTGAACAGTCCTAGGTTGCGGTCGTTCGCGTCGTCGGAAACTGATCCCATGTTCTCCCTCGCAGAATACGGCCGGCGACGCTCTTGCCGACGCTGACCACGGGAACCTGCTTCTTGCCCTGGTAGAAGTGCACCACTTTGTGGGGAGGGTATCCCTGTGGAACTTCAAGGTTGCTCGCGGGCGCCCAGTGGCCCCACTGCTTGAAGTGGAAGGGCACGCCAGCTGCAGCGCACTGCTTTTGCAGGTCCTCAGGCCAGGCGGGGTCCATGGGGCGTGCGCCGTGGCCGCTTTCGCCGCCCGCGATCACCCAGTCAATGCGGGTGCCCTTGGCATTGGGCTGCAGGTGCGGCGCCAGGTTCAACGGGCCCAGCAGCGGTTCACAGGACACAAACCGCACCGACGGCGAGTCGAGTTCCAGGAGGTACTTCAACCGCTTGCGGGCGTACTCCTCGTTCTCCACGGTAGTTCCGATCCACACGTGGGGCGGCAGCTCATGGCCCTTGGGCAACAACTTCTTGACCAGGTGGATGCGTTTGGTCAGCAGAAGCCAGTCAAGCATGGGGGTTGCGTTGATCAGCGCCAGCAGTCGCTGTCGCGGCGCGACCAGGTCGGGCCGGTTCTCAAAGACATCGGCCATCGAGGCGCAGAACACCCGGCGACGAACGCCTTCAGCCGTCGCGTCGCGGTTCCACTTCAGCGGTTCCTTCCAATGCGCATCGGTGAAGAAGCGCCGCTGCGACTCCGGTCCCCACACGTCAGAGCCGACGCGTTTGGCCCACGACTCGGCGTAGCAGTGGTCGCATGCTGGGGAGACCTTGACGCAACCCCACCAGGGGTTGAAGGTGTGGTGCGTCCATTCGATTCGGGAGTCTTTACCCATGTGAGTCTCGAGTGTAGGGCGGTGCGTTCGACAAAGCGATTGTCTTGAAGGAAGTGGCTCAGGGCGTGCTCCACGCAACACGGTGCACGCCCGAAGTCGCGTCGTGCCGCGCGTCCTCGGCTGTGTGTACATAAACGCTCGTCGTCGCGATGTTTTCATGCCCCAGGTTGTCGCGCACGTTCTTGAGGTCCATGCGGTCGCTTTGGTGGGTGCCGGCCGTATGCCTTAGCCAATGCGTCGAGGCCTTCTCGATGTGGGCTGCGGCGGCCTCGTTCTCGGGGCCTCGGGCACGCAGCCGTTCCGCCGCGCCTCTGACCACTTCTTTCACAAGCTCGTGGATGGCGCTGCGCGCGAGCGGCTTTGCAACCCCGATCACCGGCAGTAGCACCGGCAATCCCTCGCCCTCGACTGGCAGCGGCTTCAAGCCGTTCGCTTTGCGGTAGCGGATCAACTCGGCCATCAGCTCATCGGTGGCTGGGACCAACCGTGTCTTCTCACCCTTGCCAGTGACCTCCAGCCACCATCGCTCTTTGCCGTCGGCACCACGTCGAGCGAAGAAGCTGCCCATGGTGGTGCCGCAAACCTCAGACACCCGCAGGCCACCGATGTAGAGCAGTGAGAACAGCCATCTACACCGCGCCGCATGAACGGCTTGGCGCTGAGTTGCTGTCGGCATTGCTTCAATCGTTGCCTTTACTTCGTTCCAGTGTTCGAGCGGCAGGAAGCGGCTGACCCGGGGCGCACGAGCGCGCGCCTTGCGGCGACTGAGTGCAAGCGGATTGCCCGCCAAGTAGCCAGCCTCGGCCAGCCAATTGAACAAGCTGTTGAGGATGGAGAGTGCTTGGCGCTGGCTGCTGGGTCCAAGCGGCCCTGCAAAGGGTCGCCAGGCAGGGGAGGAACGGCTCGCCTTCTGGCCCGGAGCCATCACCCAGCGCGCCGCCGGCTGTGGATCCGCGATGAAGCGCTGATAGACCAGCAGGTCTTCGTGCGTGAGGTCGGACAAGGCCTTGCCGTGTTGAAGAGCACACCACAGCAACAAGCGTTCTGCTTCCTTGCGATACGCGGCCAGTGTGGCCGGGGAGTCCGAATACCTGGCGAGCCACGCAAGGACCGCGGACCGGTCATCGTCGGCCGCGATCTGGGCGAGCCCCATAGCGCGATTGCGGCCGCTGCGTCCAGAAAGGTGCGCAGGCAGCAGTAGCTGGTCGATGGTCACCAGTTCGGTCACAAGCGTTCCAAAAAGCGCAGGCGTTCCAGTGTATGGACATTAGAAGGTTTATGTCCATAGATTTCGCCAGGTCGTAAGGAAATCAACGTAGTACGTTGTAATATCGAACCATGAGCACTGACCGAGATCCTGGCCGAAGTCGAGGCGCTGAAGGGCCGCTTCAACGACACAAAGGCGCTGTACCGCGAGGTGTGCGCGTTGCTGTTCTTCCGGTACGGGATCACGCCGACGACGAATAAGCTCTACCAGTACGTGCGCAAGGGCACGATGAGCACGCCGGCTGACGCACTTGCGAAGTTCTGGGAGGAGTTGCGCTCCAAGGCGCGGGTCGAGATCGATCACCCAGATCTGCCTGCCGAGATCAAGGCCGCGGCGGCGGAATCGATCGCCCAAGTCTGGAAACAGGCCACCGCGGCCGCCCGCAACGAGTTGGCAGCGCTGCGCATTGAGCTGCAGGCGGACCAGGAGCGCGTCCGGCAGGAGCAGCGCCAGGCGGAGCAAGAAGCAGCCCAAGCACACGCCGCCGTCGAGCAGCTGGGCCGCGAGCGCGACAGTGCGCTGGAAGTCGCCAGTCAGTTGCGCACCGAGTTGGAAGCAGAGCGGCGGGCACACGCGGCAGCCGCCGCTCGCCTGCAGGAGTTGCAGACGCAGCTCGATCAGGCGCGGGCGCAGCAGCAACGTCAACAGGAGGCTTTCAGCGCAGACCTAGCCAAGGCCCGTGAAGCGGTCGAAGCGGCCGACCGACGTGCAGCTTCGGCGGAGAAGCGTGCCTTGCTGGAGATCGAGCAAGAGCGGCAGGCCCGCACGAAAGCGGACAAGCAGGTGGAGGCGCTGCGAAGCCAGGCAGCGCAAGCCGAGGCACGTGATCGCCAAGCGGCGCTTGAACAGGCTGAGGCACTCGCCAAGTTGCAGGCCAAGCTCGATGCGGCGGACACCGCAGAGAAGGCGCTGCAGCAGGGCAAGCAGGCGCTGGAGCAGGAACTGCGCGCGGCCCGCAATCAACTCTTGGCTACCCAGCAGGAGGCGGCGCGGTACCGCATCGAAGCACAAACGGTGCAGGCCGTGCTCGACCGTCTCGGCGCCGCCCCGCCAGCCGCCTCCCGGAGGGCGAAGAAGACATCAGCGTAGGCGCTGCGCCGTTTTATCCGGTTTTATCTGGTTTCGATAAATCTATCTTTCAGGGCCGCCTGGATGCTGCGCCCTTCAGGCAGCTCCGGGAATGTCCAATTTCGAGGCTCACTGCAACTGCGCGGGGGACCATAAGCAGCAGCTGGTGCCAAGTCACGGCGGGAGTTTTTCAGCGCACAAACTAGTGTGCGACAGGCCGCAGTTGCCCGCATAAGGAGGCGCTCTTTTATAAGTGGAAGGCTTATAAAGGAATACTGGCTTTATCCCGGCACGCCCCCATCCAGGTCCTGAGCAACCTTCTGAACAATGCTGCGAAGTACACACCGCCTGGCGGAGACATCGAAGTGCGGATGTCGGCGGACAAAGCCTGGGTCAACGTGCTTGTCCGTGACACAGGTATCGGAATCCCTACGGATCTACAACCGCGAGTCTTCGAGTTGCTTGCTCAGGCCGACCGCTCGTCGGAGCGTTCCCAAGGTGGCCTAGGTATCGGCCTGGCGTTGGTCAAGAGCCTGGTGGAGTTGCACGACGGGAGCGTGGGGGTGACGAGTGAGGGGGCGGACAGGGGAAGTACGTTCACCGTCCGCCTGCCTCGACTGCCTATAGAGGCAGTGTCGCCGCTTGACCCAGCGGGTCAAGTGCCAGCCGACCAGACTGACAAGGGGTTGGACGTGCTGGTCGTCGATGACAACGTGGACGCGGCTGAGATGCTGCGGCTGTGGCTCGAGCAGGGCGGCCACCGCGTGCGGGTGGCCTATGACCCTCAGCAGGCGCTGACGCTGACTGCAAAACAGGCCCCGGACGTCGCGCTGGTCGACATCGGCCTGCTGGGCATGGACGGGTATGAGTTGGTATGGCAACTGCGTCAGCAGCATGGGGACCGCTCGCTATGCGTCGCCATGACCGGATACGGGCAGCCGGCAGACAGGACCCGGGCCTTGGAGTCAGGGTTTGACGAACACCTGGCAAAGCCGGCGAACACGTTCCGGCTTGCATAGATCCTGCAAGAAGTGGCCCACCGAAGCACGAGGTAAGGCAGACTGAGCGCGCACAGCCGTCGCTGGCTGAATGGCGGACCCGTAGCCTGCACCCATGCGCTGGCCGCGGCCGAGGTGATAGTTTTGGTGCGCTCGGGGGAGCGACGATGGATCGACAAGTGAATCCGCAAGCAGTGCCGCGTTTGCAGCGAGGCAAAACGCGCCGTGTTGCACGAAAGTCCGTGCGGCGTGTGACGCCTTTGGAGACCCGGGCAACCGCAGCCGCAGTCACTGAACTCCTGGAGCGCTGGGATGGGCGCGCCGAGGGCCTAAGCATGGGCCGAAGTCCTCTTCAAGTCATGCTTGCGGCAGACGTGAGCACGTGGACGCGATGTGGCGAACGTTTCGTGTCTCCGGAGGTGGCGGTCATCGTTGATACGGTGTCCAAGATCCCCGTGGACTTTGAAATCTATGTGCCGCACGACCCCGTCATGCAGTAGCGTCCGGAACCCCATAGGCCA
>OFDC01000392.1_pt1 | contig 34672 bp, 30 predicted proteins | sample 1520941 | NCBI WGS metagenome assembly OFDC01 (sample SAMEA94258168, study PRJEB24077) | hot springs metagenome | biome: Aquatic biome; feature: Water | place: India | collected 2012-12-06 | depth 5 m | reverse complement strand
CACTCTTCCTGCGCCCTCGCGCCTCGCCAAGGCCTTTTACAGGGCAACCGTGGCGTTGTGGAATTTGTCCACGCCGCCTAATCCCCGACGCTACAGCGGTCCGCCTTGGCACGACCGTCGCCAGTCCCTACGATGGTGCGACAGGAGGCAATTCTTGCGGGTCGCAGTTCTTTCCCTGATTGAAACTTCCCATCCGGCACAGGCTGCGGGTGTGCCGGCAACGGTGCCTGCAGGACTTCGCGGGTATCTGCCGATCGGCGGACGTTCGCTGCTGCGCCATCAGATCGGGTTGGCCCTCTCGCTGGGCGCAAAGCGCGTCGTCGTGATGGCAGAGGGGATCAGCGGCGAGCTGGTCGCGCTCCAGCACGTTGTCGAGGCTGGCGGAGCCCAGTTTCATGTCGTGGCAACAGCGCGTGCACTTGTGCCCTTGCTTGCTCCTGAAGACGATGTGATCGTCGTGGGCGATGGCCTGATTGCCATGCCCGACGTGTTTCGGGACCTTATCGAGGCAGGTCCGTGCGTTCTCACGCTTCCGGCAGAAAACGCCTTGCCGCTCGGTTTCGAGCGCATCGATATCAACCATGCATTCGCCGGAGCAATGCGCTTCCAGGGACGGATCGCGGCTGGCCTTGCCGATTTGCCGCCCGAATGGAACGCGCAATCGGCGCTGCTGCGCCTCGCCGTACAGGCCCGCTTGCCATTGCGCGGCGTGTCTGCGGCCATGCTGGGTGATGGCCGTTGGACCATGGTCCGCAGCGAACAGGAAGCCCACACCGCAGAACGTCAGTGGCTGAGGCTGCATACTGCTAGCGGTGGATCGGCAGTAGGTTCTCCAGGGGTGCTGCTGGCCATGGCCTTTGTCCGCAGGTTCGGGCCGGCCATGCTTCATGCAGGAACCCGGCCTGCGCTGATCGGACTTGCTGCCGGGATACTGGGACTGCTCGGTCTAGGGCTTGGCTGGCTTGGCAATGCCGCCACGGGGTTTCTGCTGATCGGACTGTCCTGGCTGGTGGAGCGCGTGGCCAGTCTGATGGGGCAGGTGGAGCGTGATTCGCTCCTCGCCTCGGGCCTTGAGCGCAGGACCGTGGCCCTGTTCCATCTTCTCGTCGATGCTGGACTGATAGCGCTTGCCGCTTGGCGCAGCGAACTGCCTTACACCAGCGCAATTCCTTTTGGGCTCAATTGGTTCGCCCCGATTCTGCTTATCGGTGGAGCGCGCCTTGTGCGCCTTGCCCTGCCGCGTTTCCCCCGATCCGCCTGGCTGGAAGACCGATTGGCCTTCGGCCTTGTGCTCGCCATCGCCAGCATCACGCTGCCATTCGATGCAGCGATCGGCGTTGCGGTTCTGACGCTCCTTGGCACGTGCCTGCTGCTGCTCCAGTTCGGGACAACGCCGCCAACCGACAGATCGCCTAACCCGCAGTTAACCAGTCGGCCGTAAGAGCGACTTATGGCACCGACCGTACCTTTCCCCCCCGATCCCGGCGCGATCGAGGCGCTTCTGCGCGATGACCTGGTTCATGCCGATCAGGTCATGGTCCACATGGGGCCAATTCTCCGGCATCTTCTCCAGAACGACGATAACTCGATCTTCAGCGACGAGATCATCGCCCGCGTCCGAGGCATGCTGTCAGATATTGCCAGACAGCTTGTGCAGGCGGTTGGTGAAGCTGCCGGTCACGACAATTCTGCCGCCTGGGCGCGAGAGGCAGGCGATGGCCTGGCGGATTTGCTCGCCGGCAATCAGGCCCTGCTGAATCATCTGCACATGCTTGCGGTCGAGTGGCAACTTACCGAGAAGATGCAGGGCAGGCTGGGACTCGATCCCGTGCTCACCCCGCTGCTTCAAGACATCATTGCGTCGCGCGATCCCGATCTGGCCGCGCGTGGGATGAATTTGCTCGCCGCGCAGGCGCGATTCGGACAGTTGATGCGGCGCATGCAGATTCCGCTTTCGGAACTGCCCGGCGATCTTCACCATATCGCTCTCATGACCATGCAGGCCTACGTTGCAGATGATCCGTCCGGACTGGCTGCTGCCGGCGCGGCGGAAAGTGCATTGCGCCAGCAACGCGTAGCCGCAGCATCGCGTCTGGAGCTACTCGACCACGTCATTCGGCAATTGGCAGGTGATTCGGCCCGGGGTCTGCAAATCGACTCCGCCGGGATTGCGCTTTTCCTGTCGAGCCTCGCCTCGGGGGCCGGAATGTCGCGCGAAATGGCGATCATGTGCACGACCGAGAGCCAGATGGCGCGATTGGCGCTTGCACTGTCGGCCGCAGGTGCTGACCGCACAAATCTGGTCACCACTTTCTCAGCCCTGCATCCGCAGACCAGCCTGCCAGAGAGCATTGATCAGCTCGTGCCCGATGCCGCAGCAGCGATGCTGGCCTCTTCCTTGATGCGCCGTGAGGCGTTCGGATAATGATCGGCCGATGAGGGCGCACCAGTGACCACCGCAGGCGTGATCCGCGCCCGCTGCGACAGCACAGACCGGTTGGTCGAGTCCGACGAGACCCTGGCGGCGCTGCAGATACGGCTCGGCGGCGCATACCCCGGTGTGATCGCGCTGCCGGGTCTGTTGGCGCTGGTGCGCCGTGCGCGATTGGCGGGGGCTCCGCTATCCGCAGCCATGACCGTGACCGACGAAGGGCAACCGCTCTCGTTTTCGGCGCGCGCCATTCCCGATGGGTCCGGCACAAGGATCGAGATCAGCGACTGGAAAGTCGCCGCGGATGCCTGGCAGGGCGATGAAGCGGCAGCGACCGACGAAGCGCTTATCCGACAGTTGGCCGAAGCACACATTGTTCTGGACGCCGAGCAGCGCATCGTCTCGGGTTCCGCCACGGCGCGCGATCTTGTCGACCTGGCATCGAGCCTGCAGCAAGGCTTTGGCAGATACTGGACCGATCTCGTAACGCTTGAGGGCAGCGCGCACCGCCAACCTCTGCACTGGCGATTGCTCGACGAAGCCCAGGTGGCCGTGCCCGGCTCGTCCCGTGTGTGGAAAACGCGCATTCTGCCGTTGCGAGCAGGCGGGTTCGAACTGCTTCTGGTGGCGGAGTCCGTGCTGGCGGAAGCCCCGAGCATGACGGTTTCCGCTGTGCCGGACCCCCTTGCACATCCAGACTGGAAGGGCCTGCTGGGGCGCAAGCTGGCGCCGGCACTGCGTTTGCCGATCAACCGGATTGTCGCCAACGCCGAAACCATCCGGACACGCCTCGCCGGTCCCTTGGCTGAACAGTACGTAGGGTATGCCGGGGATATTGCGGAAGCCGGACGGCACCTGCTGTCGTTGGTCGAAGACCTGGCCGATCTTGAGACGGTGGAAGACGAAGGATTTTCGCCTGCTCCCGATCACATCGATCTTGTCGATTGTGCCCGGCGTGCAGCAGGCATCCTGGGCGTCCGGGCGCAGGAACGACGCATTGCCTTCGTGCTCCCCGCGCTCGATGTGGCAGCGCCGGCCATCGCGGAATTCCGCCGCGTGCTGCAGATCCTCCTCAACCTCATCGGCAACGCCGTGAGATATTCGCCGGAAGATACCCGAATCGAGGTCGATTGCGGTATCGATGGCGAGTTCGCGTGGATCACCGTGCAGGATCAGGGGCAGGGCATTGCCCGGGATCAGGCCGAGAAGGTTTTCGAGAAGTTCGAGCGGCTCGGTCGCAGTGGCGATGGAGGAAGCGGACTGGGCCTCTATATCTCGCGCAGACTGGCGCGAGCGATGGGCGGGGATCTCACTGTCCAGCAGGCGCCAGAGGGCGGCGCGAAATTCGTGCTGTTGCTGCCGGCTGACAGAGCCGCGCAGGCGAGCGCAGCGGGCTGACGCTCAGCGACGGCGCGATGCGCGCCAGATCGCGATGGCGCCGATCAACATCAACCCCGCGCCGATATAGGCCCATTGTGTCTGGGCAAGCATGAAGCTCGATGAAGGCCACATGATCAGGCCCAACCCTTGGCCGACCCACAGGCCGCCCATCAAAAGGGCGACGATGCCGAAAATCCTGAGAACCATCGTCATCGTCGCCCTCCTGTGTCGTTCAATCGATCAGCGGTCGCTCAGCGGAATGTAATCGCGCTCGTTAGGACCAGTGTAGAGCTGGCGAGGACGCCCGATCTTCTGGCCAGGATCGCTGATCATTTCGTTCCACTGCGCCACCCAGCCAACAGTGCGGGCGAGGGCGAAGAGCACGGTGAACATCGTGGTCGGGAAGCCGATCGCCGAGAGGATGATGCCCGAATAGAAGTCGACGTTCGGGAACAGCTTCTTCTCTGCGAAGTACGGATCGCTGAGCGCGATTTCCTCGAGGCGAAGGGCGGTCTCGAACAGCGGATCGTTGACCTTCAGCGCGTCGAACACTTCGCGCACGGTCTGCTGCATCACCGTCGCACGCGGGTCGTAGTTCTTGTAGACGCGGTGACCGAAGCCCATCAGGCGGAACGGATCGTTCTTGTCCTTGGCGCGATCAATGTAGTGCTGGATGCGATCGGGGGTGCCGATCTCCTTGAGCATGTTGAGCGCTGCTTCGTTTGCGCCGCCATGCGCCGGGCCCCACAGGCAGGCGATGCCCGCTGCGATGCACGCGAACGGATTTGCGCCCGAGGAACCGGCCAGACGCACGGTCGAGGTCGAGGCGTTCTGCTCGTGATCGGCATGGAGGATGAAGATGCGGTCCATCGCCTTTTCGACGGCGGGGATCACTTCGTACTCTTCAGCCGGGACGCCGAAGGTCATCTTCAGGAAGTTGCCGGTGTAGGACAGCTTGTTGTCCGGATAGACGAAGGGCTGGCCGACGGAATACTTGTAGGCCATCGCCGCGATCGTCGGCATCTTGGCGATCAGCCGGTGCGAGCTGATCTTGCGATGCGTCGGGTCAGCAATGTCGGTGCTGTCGTGGTAGAATGCCGAAAGCGCGCCGACGACGCCGCACATGATCGCCATCGGGTGCGCATCGCGACGGAAGCCGCGATAGAACGTGGCGAGCTGCTCGTGCAGCATGGTGTGGCGGGTGATCGTGCGGCTGAAGTCCGCAAGTTCCTGCTGGCTCGGCAGTTCGCCGTTGAGCAGCAGGTAGCTCACTTCCATGAACGACGAGTGCTCGGCCAGTTGGCCGATCGGATAACCGCGGTGCAGCAGCACGCCTTCATCACCGTCGATGTAGGTGATTGCGCTGTCGCAGCTCGCCGTCGAAGTGAAGCCCGGGTCATAGGTGAACATGCCCGTCTGGCCATAGAGCTTGCGGATGTCGATGACGTCCGGCCCGATGGTGCCGCTCTTGATCGGCATGTCCACGCTGTTGCCGCCTGCGGTCAAAGAAGCCTGGTTTTCGCTCACGCCTAAGCCCTCCTGTTTCTTCTGTCTTTACGTTCTATGCCCGGGTTCAAGCCAACTGATCGCGGATACGCGCCAGCGACTCGTCCTTGCCGAGCAGTGCCAATACGTCGAATATTCCCGGCGAGGTAGTCTGTCCCGTCAGGCTCGCGCGCAACGGTTGGGCAATTTTGCCCAAGCCTATCCCAAGCTCCTCGGCCATTTGTTTCAAAGTGGCCTCCAGTCCCTCGATTGTCCAGCCGTTTTCAGCGTCGAGCGCAGCCACCACTTTGGCCAGTATCGCGCGCGAATCGTCGGTCAGCAGTGCCGCAGCCTTTTCCGCCATGAGCAGGGGACGCTGTGCAAACAGGAACACCGACGAAGCTGCCAGCTCATTGAGGTCGGCAGCGCGCACCTTGAGCACCGGCATCGCGCGGGTCAGCAGGTCCATGCCCGCTGCGCCATCGAAGCCCGGCTCCAGCACTGCCAGACGCGGTGCGACCAGCCCGGCGAGCCGTGCGTCGTCAGCCTCACGGATGTAGTGGCCGTTGAGGTTCAGCAGCTTCTTGAGATCAAAGCGTGATGCGCCCTTGTTGACGTTGCCGATGTCGAACCATTCCACCGCCTGGTCGCGGCTGATGATCTCCTCATCGCCATGACCCCAGCCGAGACGCAGCAGGTAATTGAACACCGCTTCAGGCAGCAGGCCCATCTCGTCGCGATAGGCATCGACGCCCAGCGCGCCATGACGCTTCGACAGCTTCGCGCCATCGGCCCCGTGAATCAGGGGGATATGTGCGTAGATCGGATCGGGCCAACCGCTCTCGATCTCGTTCATCGCACGGACAATCACGAGCTGGCGGAAGGCGTTGTTGATGTGATCGTCGCCGCGGATCACGTGCGTGACGCCCATGTCATGATCGTCAACTACGACCGCGAGCATGTAAGTCGGCGTGCCGTCCGAGCGCAGCACGATGAAGTCGTCGAGCTCGCTGTTCTGGACGGTGATCGAGCCCTGCACGCGGTCAGGAATCGTCGTCTCGCCATCACGCGGGGCCTTCATGCGCACCACGTACGACTGGTCTGCCGGCCATTGATCCGGCGTCGCATCGCGCCACTCGCTGTCAATGCGGAAGGGGCGGCGCTCGGCCTGTGCCTTCTCGCGACGTGCCGCAAGTTCTTCCTGCGTCAGATAGCAGCGGTAGGCGTGTCCGGCCTCCAGCATTTGGTGCGCCACCTGCGCGTGCCGTTCCGAGCGTGCAAACTGGAACACCGGCTCCTCGTCTCCGCCCAGACCCAGCCAGTTCAGCCCGTCGAAAATGGCTTCGATCGCCGCATCGGTCGACCGCGCACGGTCGGTGTCCTCGATCCGCAGCAGATACTTGCCGCCGTTGTGGCGAGCATAAAGCCAGTTGAACAGCGCCGTACGCGCGCCGCCAATGTGCAGGAACCCGGTGGGCGAAGGGGCGAAACGGGTGACGACCGGGGCGTCGCCGGGCGATCCTGCAGAAACGGTGTCAGTGGCGCTTGCCATCGGCCGCGCTTTCCTTTGCTTTGAATGTCATGGCGTCTCCGGCTGCAGATCGGCCAGCGGCAGACTATCCCGCCGCCGAACCGGTCCCTGAACCGGGTGAACGCGCGCGGCATTGGGACATCCGCGCGCGATTGTCCAGCATGCTTGATGGTCGGATCGACGCGGCAGAGCGCTTCCTCGATGCACACCCGTTCGAACGCGGGCTCTGGCTGGTGGTCGCCTTTGCCGCGGGCATTGTCCTGTGGGTGGCACTCCCCTTCCGCCCGGACTGGATCGCCGCACTGCTGGCACTCGGGGCAATCGCCATCCTCGGCTTGCTGACGGTCAATGCCGAGACGCGGCCCCACCTGCGCCTTGCCGTGGCAGGCGTGGCGATCATGGTAGCTGCGGGCGAGGTCACGATATGGACTCGCTCCACGCTTGTCGGCCAGCCAGGCATAGCAAGGCCGCAGGTTTCCGCTCTTTCAGGAGTAGTTCTGGAGCGAAGGGAAGAGCCGGCCAAAGCGCGCGCCCGCCTTGTCCTGCGCGTGACGCTCGAGGCTTTGCCCGATCCTGTCCGCGTGCGGGTCAACCTGCCGTATGACAAGGATCCGGGCGAAGTGACGGAAGGCGCCCGGATCGCCCTGCGCGCCCGGCTCATGCCACCGGCGGCTCCCATGCTTCCGGGGGCGTACGATTTTGCTCGCAGGGCATGGTTTGATGGCCTTGCCGCGACGGGAACGGTGATTGGCGATGTGCGGGTAATCGCAAGGTCGGATCGTGATACGACGCTGCGCAGCTTGCAGAGGTCGCTGGCCGAGCACGTCCGCGCCCGGTTGGGCGGATCTTCAGGGACAATCGCCGCTGCATTTGCCAGCGGCGACCGCGGGGCGATCGCGACTGCTGATGAAGACGCCATGCGCGATGCTGGCCTGACGCATCTCCTTTCGATCAGCGGCCTTCACGTCAGCGCCCTGGTCGGGGCCGTTTACTGGCTGGTCGCGCGCCTGCTCGCGCTTGTTCCCTGGGTCGCACTAAGGATTCGCGTGCCGCTGGCGGCCGCCCTTGCAGGCGCCCTCGCAGGACTTGGCTATACCTTGCTGACCGGGGCGGAAGTGCCCACCATCCGGTCGTGCATCGGGGCATTGCTTGTTCTTGGCGCGCTGGCCTTGGGACGCGATCCCCTGTCGATGCGCATGGTTGCGGTCGGAGGCTTTGTCGTCATGCTGTTCTGGCCCGATGCGGTCCTCGGCCCCAGCTTCCAGATGAGCTTTGCCGCCGTAATCGCGATCATCGCCTTTCATTCGGCAGGCCCCGTTCGCTCGTTCCTTGCCGGTGAACACCACGGGCCGGTCGTCCGCGCCGCTCGTAGCCTGATGATGTTGCTGGCCACCGGTGTGGTCATCGAACTCGCGCTCATGCCGATAGGCCTGTTCCATTTCCATCGCGCTGGCGTCTATGGCTCGCTCGCCAATGTCATCGCCATTCCGCTGACCACTTTCGTGACCATGCCACTGATAGGCATGGCCCTGCTGCTTGATCTGACGGAGCTTGGCGGACCGGTGTGGTGGCTTGTCGGCAAGTCGCTCGATCTGCTCCTGGCGCTGGCACACTTCGTGGCCTCGCAACCCGGAGCCGTCACGGCAATGCCTCCGTTCGAAGCGTGGAGCTACGTTCTGTTTGTCGGCGGCATGCTGTGGCTTGCGCTCTGGGCGGGCAAGGTGCGCCTTCTTGGCGTCCTGCCGGCCGGCCTCGCGGTGACGGCCATGGTCCTGACCCCCACGCCCGATCTGCTGATCACGGGCGATGGACACCATGTCGGGATCGCAAACGAAGGTCCGGATCTCATTGTCCTGCGCATGGGCCGGGGCGATTACATGCGGGATAACCTGCTCGAACTGGCCGGTATGGAGGGCAACCTCCGCCGCCTTGATGAATGGCCAGGCGCCCGCTGCAATGACGATTTCTGCGCGGCCGTCGTGCAACGGGGCGACCGGCGCTTCACGCTCCTGATGGCCCGCAGCCGCAATTACATTGACGACATGGCACTTGCCGCAGCCTGCGAGCGGGCCGACATCGTCATCGCCGATCGACGCCTTCCTGCATCGTGCCGCCCCCGCATGCTCAAGGCAGATCGGTCCTACCTTGCCCAAACGGGCGGCATATCCGTTGATCTTGCCTCAGGTCGAATTCGCACCGTCGCGGAAACGCAAGGCCAGCATGGATGGTATCGCTGGCCGGAACCCCATTTACGATCCCATGACATGCAACGCCGCGATGCCATTCGCACAGCGCCGGGGTCGCAGAACGTGGTTGGAGAGGCACCGGCGCCGTCGGCTCAAGAGCGATAGGCATGGTCAATGCTGACCCGGAATTCATCGCGCACCGAGGCATCTGATTTCCGCCTATCCTGAGAGTGAAGGATAGGGAGTTCGTCGTTCCGTCCGCAAGCGCCGGAAGCAGAACTGACGCTGCCGCGGAGGCTGCCTCAATCACACTGGGAGAGGCTGGCCGGGCGAGCCTGAGCGTCGCCCGGCCAAATTCATCAGGGCAGGACCCAGCGTACCGAACCTGAATAGCTTCCCACCGTCGGCATGCCGTCGATGCCAAGCGCCGGGACGAACCGTGCTCGCGCGCTGACCTTCATGCATGTGGCGGCATCAAGGTCTGGCGATCCGCTCGAACCGGTTATCTCGCACCCCGTTACGCGCCCATCCACACCGATCGAAAGACGAAAGCGGGTCAATCCTTCCCGTTCTTCCCTGATCGCGGCGGAGGGATAGTCGCGGTCCGAGACCCAGGAACCTGGCGATCCTTTTGGCGATGCCGTGCGCACAGCAAAGCTGGGCGAGGGAGAAGGGCGAGGTTCGGGCAGGATACCGGGCACAGGTTCGACCGGCGTGATCGGCGTGATCTCGATATCGCGGACCGTGCTTGAAGGATCGGCGGGCGTGATGGCAATATCGGGACGTGGGGCAACCAGCGAACGGTTGTCCGGCTTGGGCGAGGGCTTCACGTCAGGGGGCGGAACAACCGGGGTTACCTTGACCTCTTCGTCTTCCCATTGCTTGGCGGGAAGACGGTCGGTCAGGATTGTGACCATGCTGTTGGCGAAACCTGAAGCGATCGCCCAGATCGCCAAGCCATGAAGCAGTCCGACCGCGATGAAGGTCTGTGTCTGCCTGCGTCTCGTATTTTCGATTGCATAAGCCATTGGCAACACCTCTTCCGTTGCCGACGCCCCATGTTCTGGCGGGCCGTCCCGGAAAGGGGCGCCCCGTGGCGGGGCATTCGGTAACGGTGGATACTATACCTCTGCGGGGAGTAGCTCCAGAGAAATCTCAACCAAATCGATTGATATTTGCCATAACACGCTCTGACGGAAAAGGCCGCCGCGCAATTTCTGCGCGGCGGCCTTGCAATTCCAACGCAGGTCTACCGAACAGGCGGAGCGCTGCTTGAACCGTCGTCAGTGATAGCGCCGCAGCAAACCCGCCAGCTTGCCCTGTACCGCAACCTCTTCGGGGCGATAGAACTGAGCATCGTATGCCGCGTTGGCGGGATCAAGGCGGATCATGCCCTTTTCACGATGCAGGTACTTGAGAGTCGCCTCTTCACCCCGCACCAGCGCAACGACGATCTCGCCATCACGGGCCACATCGGTCTTGCGGACCAGCGCGTAGTCTCCATCGAAGATGCCAGCTTCAACCATCGAGTCGCCAGAGACTTCAAGCGCATAGTGCTCACCAGCGCCGAGCAGGGCGGCAGGGACAGGCAACGTCGCTGCTGTTTCCATTGCCTCGATCGGCACACCTGCCGCGATCTTGCCGTGCAGTGGCAGTTCGATGACGTCGTTGGCAGGCTCCGGCGACGCCGCCTTGGCTGCAGTGCGGAGCGGTGTGATCACGGAATTGGTGTTTGCCGCTTCGCGCGCCGCCGCCGGCTTGCTTGCTGCACTGTCAGGCTGCTTCAGAACTTCGAGAGCGCGGGCGCGATTGGGCAGGCGGCGGATGAAGCCACGCTCTTCCAAGGCAGAGATCAGGCGGTGAACGCCAGACTTCGACTTGAGATCGAGCGCTTCCTTCATTTCCTCGAACGAGGGGGAGATCCCCGAACCCTCCAGGCGAGTCTGGATGAAGGTGAGCAGTTCGTGCTGCTTGCGCGTCAACATCGGCGGCCACTCCGCATTGCGCAGCTTCAAAGCAAAGCCGCTGATCTTTCATGGACCGGGGCGGGATGTTCCACACCGGCGAACGAATGCGGAACGGATAAGCAACCTTCAACGACTCGTCAAGCAATTCCGCCATTTTCGAGCAGGTAGACCGGAACATCCATTCCGGCTTGTCTGGCCTCCGCGCCTGCTTCCCGCACAACCAGCGCGTTTGCCCGCGAAAGCGGCGAGAGTGCTCCGGAATCCTGGAGCGGGTCGAGCGTGACCGACGCACCGTCCCAGACCGCGCGCAGGAACTCCATCCTGCTTCCGCCCCGTGCCAGCGGCTGCGCAAGCCGGGCTGGAATGGCTTTCGGCAAAGGCGCGCTCGCCCCGAGCATCGCGCGCAGCAGCGGGAGCATGAACAGGTAGGCCGTGACGAAGGCGGAGGCAGGATTGCCGGGCAGGCCGAGAATGATCTGTTCACCGCGCGTGGCTACCAGCAGCGGCTTGCCCGGCTTGATGCCGACACGCCAGAAGTCGATCGATGCGCCAACCGCTTCGAGCGCCGGGCGAACGAGGTCATGATCCCCCACCGACGCCCCGCCGCTGGTGACGATGATGTCGGAAGTGTCGGCTGCATCCAGCGCGCGAACCAGTTCATCGAGTTCATCCGCCACCGGACCGGCATGGCGAATCTGGACCGGCAGGGAAGCGGCCATCGCGCAAAGCATCGGGCCATTGCTGGCGGGAAGCTGGTGCAGGTCAGGCAGGTGGCCCGGAGGCACCAGCTCGTCGCCGCTGTCGATGACGGTCAGGCTGACGCGGCGGCGCACAGGGAGATGGCTGTGGCCGCCGGCAATGGCGAGCGCGATCTGTGCAGGGCCGATGCGAGTGCCGGCAGCGATCAGGGTCTCTTGCGAACTGAAGTCCATGCCGGCGGGCCGCACATGGCGCGAAGGTGGCTGCGGTGGCTCGCCGGTCAGGCGCAGCCCGGCGCCCTCGCGGGCGCTGTCTTCCTGAAGCAGCACCATGTCCGCGCCTGAGGGCAGCATTGCCCCGGTGCTGATGCGGGTGGCTTCACCGGGGCCGACCTGCCCGGAGAAGGGGTGTCCGGCCGCGCTCTCGCCGATCACGCGCCATGGCCCCGGAAGATCGGCGCTGCGCAGGGCATAGCCGTCCATCGCCGACAGGGCTGCTGCTGGCTGCGTGCGCCGGGCGTGGAGGTCCTCGGCGAGGTAGTGGCCGAGGCATTCGGTGACCGAGCGATGCTCGACGGGCAGCGAAGGGGCCAGCGCGAGCAACCGGCTCTGCGCTTCGGCGAGCGGAAGGGGCGGCGTTTTCATTCCGGAGCGCGCCAGGTTCCGGACTTGCCGCCGCGCTTCTCGATCAGGCGGACGCTTTCGATCACCATGCCTTTGTCGAGGGCCTTTGCCATGTCGTAGATCGTCAGCAGCGCAAGGCTCACGGCGGTCAGCGCTTCCATCTCGACGCCGGTGCGGCCGCTGAGCGAGGCGGTTGCGGTGCATTCGATGCCGTCGGCTGCGAAAGCGAAGTCGACGTTGACGGCATCGAGCGCAAGCGGGTGGCACAGCGGGATCAAGTCGCCAGTCTTCTTCGCCGCCATGATCCCGGCAATGCGGGCGGGGCCGAGTACGTCGCCCTTTGGTGCATTGCCGCTGCGGATCGCTTCGAGCGTGGCGGCCGACATGCGGATCAAGCCCCGCGCAATCGCCACGCGATGCGTCTCGGTCTTGCCTCCGACGTCGACCATGCGGGCGGTGCCGGACGAATCGAGATGGGTAAGATCGTTCATCGTTGTCCCTGGAATCCTGAATGGGGGTTTACGGGGTTTACACTGTCCAGAGAGAACTGCGGAAAGGGGTTTGTGGCGTAGCTGTGGCGCGGTTTTTCGGGGTATTCAAGGTGGTTTGCGCCAGACGCTGCGCCATTACTACATGGCGCAAATCGACCTTGTAGGACAGAATATTGGTTCAAATTGGCGCGATTTTATAAATTCGTTAGCAACATCCGAGCAGTTGTCAGAACATGAAAACTGAATCCCGCCCATCTCGTCTTGCTGTTCTTATTGATGCGGATAACGCGTCGTCCAAGATTGCGGCAGGATTGTTCGAAGAAGTTGCCAAGCTGGGCGAGGCCAGCGTCCGGCGCATTTATGGCGACTTCTCGGGGACAAGGTTGAAATCGTGGGCAGACATCTTATCGCTCCATGCCATCAGGGCGCAACAGAACTTCGCATATACATCCCGCAAGAATGCTTCTGATATTGCGTTGGTCATCGACGCGATGGACTTGCTGCATTCCGGTCGTTTCGACGGATTCTGTCTCGTTTCCTCGGATAGCGACTTTACCGGCCTGGCGGCACGGATCCGTGAGCAGGGCCTTGATGTTTATGGTTTTGGCGAGAAGAAGACGCCTCAGAGCTTCCGGCAGGCATGCAAGCGTTTCATCTACACAGAAAACCTTGTCGACGCGACTGAAGCTGCGACTGCCGGACCTCTCGTTCCTGCCGAGGTCGCGAAGGTTGCTGCTGTGCCTCAAACGGCAAAGTCCGCAGGAGCAGAGTCAGCGAAGGAGGCTTCAAAGTTCCCCCCAAGCAAGGCCCGCCCGTTGCTCAAGAAGGCCGTAGAGCAGTCCGCCGATGAAAGCGGGTGGGCACACCTTACTCGGGTTGGCCAGCAAGCACTGGCTTTGGAGCCAGACTTTGATGTCAGGAATTACGCCGGGGTTAGCAAGCTGCTGGAACTGGTCACAAAAGCCGGAGAGTTGGAAACAATCCAAAGACAGGACAACATCTGGATGGTGAAGCTTAAACCGCCGAAAGGTGGGATCGCTCAACCGTCAGGCAAATGAGCTCAGGGCAGAGAGCTTCACTTTAAATCTCTCTCAATTACTTGCCGCCCAGCCAACCCCGGCTATTGTCCGCAGTGTCAATAACGGGAGGGATGGATGCGGAAGCAGTGGGTTTTGGTGGGGGCGGCGTTGCTGGCGGGGGGCGCCGGGTTTGCCTCGCTCGACAAGGAAGCGCGCGGGATCCTGCTGGCTTTGCCGACCAATGCCGACGTGCTTTCATGGCGGGAAGGGCAGCGTGATGCGGCTTTTCGGGCGATGGACCGGTTGCCGTTTCTGGCCAAGGCCAACACGATCGCGCCTTCGGCTACGCCTTTGCCGCTCCCTGCGGGCAAGCCTCTGACAGTACCGGGGCTCGAAGATTTCATGGACCACCAGCGCACGGCGGGACTGGTCATCGTGCAGGACGGCAAGGTGCGGCTCGAACGCTACGGGCTGGACTTCGACGCGAAGGGCCGCTGGACGAGCTTTTCGGTGGCGAAGTCCTTCACCTCGACGTTGGTCGGCGCGGCATTGCAGGACGGGGCAATCAAGAGCCTCGACGACAAGGTCAGCCAGTATATCCCCGGCCTCAAGGGCAGCGCCTATGATGATGTGAACGTGCGGCAATTGCTGACGATGTCATCTGGCGTGCGCTGGAACGAGGATTACGAAGATGCGAATTCGGACGTTGCCGAGTTCAACCGCGCCAAGCCGGAAAACGGGCTCGATGCGACCGTCAGCTATATGCGCAAGCTGCCGCGTGCCCATCCGCCCGGCGAGGTGTGGCATTACAATACCGGCGAGACCAACCTGATCGGCGTGCTGGTAAGTTCGGCCACGGGCAAGTCGCTCTCAGCCTATCTGCAGGAGAAGGTGTGGCAGCCGGCGGGAATGGAGGCCGAGGCGACCTGGCTGCTGGGCAAGACGGGTCTCGAAATCGGAGGATGCTGCCTGCAGGCGGCGACGCGCGACTATGCCCGCTTCGGGATGTTCGTCATAGGCGGTGGCAAGGGGCGCGATGGCAGGCAGATCGTGCCGGCGGACTGGTTTGCGCAAGCCACGTCAAAGCAAAAGGACATTGGCCGAGCGGGCAGAGGCTATGGCTTCCAGTGGTGGACCAACGACGACGGCACTTTCGCCGCCCAAGGCATTTTCGGGCAGGGCATCTTCATCGATCCCAAGCGCAAGCTGGTGATTGCGAGCAATTCGGATTGGCCGCGCGCCAGTGCCGGACCGCAGCCCGAGGAGCGCGAAGCCTTCTATCGCAAGGTACAGGCGTTGATCGACGCGGGCGAGTGAGCCCGGACGGTCAGCTTGCGATCGGCAACCTGACCGTTCCGTCCTCGTCCCGCTCCAGCGGCGAGTAGGCGACGACCGCGTTCAACGGCAGATCGGCGTAGATGTGCGGGAACAACTGGCCGCCGCGTGACGGCTCCCACTTTACCGCAGCGCCAAGCGCGGCGAGATCGACGGCGGCGACGTGGAGATCGTCTTGCCCGGCGAAGTGCTTGTCGACCGTCTCGGTCAACTGCGCCTCGGTCGACAGATGGATGTAGCCATCCGCCAGATCGACCGGAGCACCCTTGAACACGCCATCCGCCTCGAGCTGCGCCATCTGCGGACCGGTCAGGACCTTGTAGGCGAGGAGGGGGAGGTCAGTCATTCGGCAGTGCCGCCTTCCGGTGCCGCGGGTGCTTCGCTTTCATTGCCGTTGCTAGCCTCGGTCGCCTCGGCATCGTCGCCTTCGCCCTCGGCAAGGCGGACAGCACTGACAACGTGCTCGTCACCCGAGACGTTGAACAGGCGCACGCCCGCCGAGCCACGGCCGATCACGCGCAGGGAATCGAGCGGCAGGCGGATGAGTTTGGCCTGATCGGTCACGAGCATGAGCTGGTCGGCCTGGCTGGCCGGGAAGCTGGCGACGACCGGGCCGTTGCGGCCAATGTTGTCGATATTGGTGATGCCCTGGCCACCACGGCCGGTGCGGCGGTACTCGTAGGCCGAGGACATCTTGCCATAGCCGTTGGCACAGACGGTGAGGATGAACTGCTCGCGTGCCTGAAGTTCGGCGTAACGCTCGGCCGACAGGGCCGGTTCGCCTTCCTTCTCGCCCTTCCAGGGTGCGAAGCGGACGTAGTCCTCGCGCTCGTCAGGCGTGGTGCCGACGCGGTGCAGGATCGAGAGCGAGATGACTTCGTCGTCGCCCTTGAGCGTCATGCCGCGAACACCGGTCGAGGTGCGGCTGGTGAATTCGCGGACCTCATCGCCAGCAAAGCGGATGGCCTTGCCCGAACGGGTGGCGAGCAGCACGTCGTCGCTGGCTTCGAGCAGGGCGACGCCGATCAGGCGGTCTTCGCTGTCCTCTTCGAACTTCATCGCGAACTTGCCGTTGGACGGGATGTTGGCGAAAGCGTCCATCGAGTTGCGGCGGACGTTGCCCTTCGCCGTGGCGAAGACGACCGAGAGCTTGCCCCATTCTGCCTCGTCCTCGGGCAGGGGTAGGACGGTGGCGATGGTTTCGTCCTTGTCGAGCGCCGGGAGCATGTTGATGACCGGACGGCCGCGCGTGGTCGGCCCGCCTTCGGGCAGGCGCCAGACCTTGAGGCGATAGACCTTCCCTGCGGTCGAGAAGAACAGCACCGGCGTGTGGGTGCTGGTGACGAACATCGTCGCCACGGCATCCTCGTCCTTCGTCGCCATGCCGGAGCGGCCCTTGCCGCCACGGTTCTGGGCGCGGAAGGTGGAGAGCGGGGTGCGCTTGATATAGCCGTCGAGGGTGATTGTGACGACCATGTCCTCGCGCTCGATCAGGTCCTCGTCCTCGATCCCGTCGGCAGGCGCGGTCAATTCCGAGCGGCGCGGCGTGGCGAAGGCCTGGCGGACTTCGAGCAGTTCCTGGCGCATGACGCCGTAGAGCTTCACGCGGTCTGCCAGGATCGAGAGGTATTCGGCGATGGCGGTGGCGAGGCCTTCGAGCTCCTCGCCGATCTCGTCACGGCCCAGCGCGGTGAGGCGGTGGAGCCGCAGGTCGAGGATGGCGCGGACCTGGATTTCGGACAGGCGATAAGTGGCGGCATCGGCGACGCCAGCGTCCTCGATTGCCTCGACCAGCTTGATGTAGGGCGCGATCTCACCCATCGGCCATTCGCGGGCGAGCAGGGTCTCGCGCGCGGTGGCGGGGTTGGGCGAGCCGCGGATGATGCGCACGACTTCATCGAGGTTGGTGACGGCAATGACGAGGCCGAGCAGGATATGTGCCCGGTCGCGCGCCTTGTTCAGCTCGAACTTGGTGCGGCGGGTGATGACCTCCTCGCGGAAGCGGACGAAGGCCTCGATGATGTCCTTGAGGTTGAGCACTTCCGGGCGGCCGCCACGGATGGCGAGCATGTTGGCCGGGAAGCTCGATTGCGCAGGGGTGTTGCGCCAGATCTGGTTGAGGACGACTTCGGGCGTGGCATCGCGCTTGAGATCGATGACGACGCGCACGCCTTCGCGGTTGGATTCGTCGCGAATGTCGGAGATGCCCTCGATCCGCTTGTCCTTGGCGGCTTCGGCGATCTTTTCGACAAGGCCGGACTTGCCGACCTGATAGGGGATGGAGGTGAGGACGATGGAGCGGCGGTCTCCGCGGCCTTCCTCGATCTGGTGGCGGGCGCGCATGATGATCGAGCCGCGGCCTTCGTGGTGGGCCTTGCGGGCGCCAGCGGTGCCGAGGATCAGCGGGGCAGTGGGGAAATCGGGGCCGGGGATGATCTGGATCAGCTCGTCGATCGAGATCAGCGGGTTGTCCATGTAGGCAAGGCAGCCGTCGATCACTTCGCCGAGGTTGTGCGGCGGAATGTTCGTGGCCATGCCGACGGCAATGCCGCCTGCGCCGTTGACCAGCAGGTTGGGGAAGCGCGCGGGCAGGACCTGCGGTTCATGCTCCGAACCATCGTAGTTCGGGATGAAGTCGACGGTGTCCTTGTCAATATCGGCGAGCAGCGAATCCGCGACCTTGGCAAGGCGGGCTTCGGTGTAGCGCATCGAGGCCGGCGGATCGGGGTCCATCGAGCCGAAGTTGCCCTGACCGTCGATCAGCGGAAGGCGCATCGACCAGTCCTGCGTCATGCGCGCAAGGGCGTCATAGATCGCGGCGTCACCGTGCGGGTGATATTTGCCCATGCAATCGCCGACGATACGGGCGGACTTGCGATAGGCCTTGGTCGAGACGAAGCCGTTTTCATGGCTGGTCCACAGGATGCGACGATGGACCGGCTTCAAGCCGTCGCGCACATCGGGCAGCGCGCGGCTGACGATCACGCTCATCGCGTAATCGAGATAGCTGGTCTTCATTTCATCGACGATGTCGATCCGCTGGAACTCGCCTTCCGGGGCGGGGACTGGGGGGTCGATGATCGTGGTGTCGTCGCTCACGGGAACTGCTTTTCGTTATAGCTACAAGGGATGAAAGATGGCCCTAGGCCAATTGCCGCACGATAGCCAGCAATCGGGCCATCGTCGGCCCGAAACCGCTCCGGTTTTCCACACCTGCGACCAGATGCGTGAATATTGGGACGAGGCGCCATTCAAATGGCGTTCACCGTGAAAAGGATAGTGCGCAAACCGTTGCCAAGGGCCCAATTCCGCGCCACTAGCGGGATCGACCAGAGGTGAGAGGACACCGGGGTGCGAAGGTGTCGGGGCAGGGTCGCTCCCGCTGATGCATCCGGTCGAACAGGAGACGATTTCTATGCGTGCTACTTTCGGACTGATTGGCAAGACGGCGATGGCCCTCGTGCTTTCGGCCGGCGCACTGTCGGTCACGTCGACCGCGGCATTCGCCAAGGAAAAGGAAGCCAAGGCCGAGAAGGCCAGCTATTCCAAGGAATTCGTGGCTGCTGCCGGCCCGATCCAGAAGACCGTGACCGCACTTGACGAAGCCAAGAAGAAGGGCGCCGATGCCGCTGCGCAGAAGGCGCTGCTGGCCAACGCTCCGGCTGAACTCGCTGCGGCTGAGGCTGCGATCAAGACCCCGCTCGACCGCATGGCGGCCGGTGGCTGGGCCGTCAGCATCGGCGGTACGCTGAATGACATCGCAATGCGCCAGCGCGGCATCCAGAACATGCTCGACAGCGGGCAGGTTCCGGCTGCGAACGTGACCGAGTACCAGTTCTACCTCGGCAACTTCGCCTACTCGAACAAGGACTACGCCACCGCCGTCAAGGCGCTGACCCCGGTCGTTCAGGCGAACTACAAGGACGACACCGCGGCAGAGCTGCTGGCAGACTCGTACTCGCAGCAGGGCCAGAATGCCGAGGCGCTGACCGCGCTGAAGATGGCGGTCGATGCGCGCAAGGCTGCCGGTGCCGAAGTGCCGGAAGGCTGGTTCAAGCGCGCAAACCTGATTGCCTACAAGAACAAGCTCGGGCCGCAGGCGATCGAATGGTCGACGCTGATGGTGGAAAACAACCCGACCCCGCTGAACTGGCTCGGCGCCGGCCAGCTGGTGCGCGAGTTCAGCCAGTTCACCAACCAGGAATCGCTGGACCTTGGCCGTCTGCTGATGCGTTCGGGCGGGTTCCAGAACGATCCGAAGTACGTCGAGCGTGAATACGTCGAGTACATCGAAGCGGCCGACCCGCGCCGCCTGCCGGGCGAAGTGCTGAAGGTTGCCAACATGGGCGTGCAGGCTGGCGTGCTGAAGGCCAACGACGCCTTCGTGAACGATGCTATCGCGCAGGCCAAGGGCCGCATTGCTCCTGACAAGGCTTCTCTGCCGGCGCTCGACAAGGAAGCGCGCGCTGCCAAGGACGGCAAGAGCCCGATGGCCATGGCTGACGCCTATCTTTCGTATGACGAAGCCGCCAAGGCGGAAGAGTTCTACAAGATGGCGATCGAGAAGGGCGGCATCGACAAGGACCGCGCGCTGACCCGCCTCGGCATCGCGCAGCTCGACCAGGACAAGTTCGCCGACGCCAAGGCGACCTTCGCTCAGGTCGGCGGTGCCCGTGCGACGCTCGGCCGCCTGTGGCTGGCTTTCGCCAACACCCAGGCCAAGTAAGCCTGAGGCTTTCTGCAAACGAAAAGGGCGGCCTTCGCAGGCCGCCCTTTTTGCTTCTGCCGTGGTTGCCCCGATCAGCTGACCGGAGCAAATTCTCCGCTGGGTTCGTCCAGCACGTGCAGCACGCCGTCTGAAATGGCGAAGAATGCACCACGCAGCTTGAGCTCGCCGCTCGCCTCCTTGCGGCGGACGCATGGGAACGTGCGCAGGTTGGCAAGGCTGGCGCGAACGCCGGCCTGCTCCATTGCGCGCTCGGCTTCATGTCCTTCGGTCCCGAAGTGGGAGACGACGTCCTCTCGCGCTTCATCGAGCAGCGAAATCCAGTCTGCCACGAAGCCGCCTTCACCGGGTTCGGTGCCCTTGAGGCTTTGCGTCAGGGCGGCCTTGCAGCCGCCGCACATGCCGTGGCCCATGACCACGACTTCCTTGACCTTCAGTACCTGAATCGCAAATTCGAGCGCCGCCGAGACGCCGTGATGGCCGGGATTGGTTTCGAACGGGGGCACCATGGCCGCGACGTTGCGCACCACGAAGATTTCGCCCGGATCGACATCGAAGATCTGCGCCGGGTCGACCCGGCTATCGGAGCAGGCAATGATCATCACCTGCGGTTCCTGGCCTTCGCGCAATTCGCGCCAGCGCTCCAGCTTCGGAGTCCAGCCGCTTTCGCGGAAGCGGCGATAGCCTGCGATGAGGCGGTCGAGTTCGGGGGAAGCCTGGGTCATGGCCTGTGCTAATGACCACATAGATTGGGTCTTTCAAGTGCTGGCGTAACGGCCTATCTGGGCGGCATGACCGAACCGGCCCAGAACCTCCGCCCCGAACGTCAGCGCAAGCCCGACTGGATCCGCGTCAAGGCTCCGACCAGCAAGGGCTATGGCGAGACCCGCGCCCTGATGCGCGAGCTTGGCCTGAACACCGTATGCGAGGAAGCGGCCTGCCCCAACATCGGCGAATGCTGGACCAAGAAGCACGCCACGGTGATGATTCTCGGCGAGGTCTGCACCCGCGCCTGTGCGTTCTGCAACGTGAAGACCGGGATGCCCCGTGCCGTCGATCCGATGGAACCGATGAACGTGGCGACGGCGGCAGCGAAGATGGGCCTGGAGCACATCGTCATCACCTCAGTCGACCGTGACGACCTGCCGGACGGCGGCGCCAGCCACTTCGTCAAGGTCATCAAGGCCCTGCGCGAACTGACGCCCAATACCACGATCGAGATTCTGACGCCTGACTTCCGCAACAAGATGGAAGCCGCCGTCGAAGCGATCGTCGAGGCAGGGCCGGACGTCTATAACCACAATCTCGAAACGGTGCCGCGTCTCTATCCGACGATCCGCCCCGGCGCGCGCTACTATGCTTCGCTGCGCCTGCTCGAACAGGTCAAGCGCCACGATCCGCGCATCTTTACCAAGTCGGGCATCATGCTTGGCCTTGGCGAAGAGCGCCTCGAGGTTCACCAGGTCATGGACGACATGCGCTCGGCGCAGATCGACTTCCTGACCATGGGGCAGTATCTGCAGCCGACGCCGAAGCACGCCAAGGTGATCGACTTCGTGACGCCCAAGGCGTTCGAAGCCTATGGCTCGATCGCGCGCGCCAAGGGCTTTCTGCAGGTGGCGGCGAGCCCGTTGACCCGATCCAGCTATCACGCCGGTGACGATTTCCGGGCCATGCGCGCCGCGCGCGATGCCCAGTTGGCAAAGGCCGCTGCCAAGGTCGGACTGTAGGCCCGACTTGCCGAGGATAACCGAAACCCGCACGCTGCAATGGTCGGCCGAACAGATGTTCGACCTTGTGGCCGACGTGCGCCGTTATGCGGAGTTCCTGCCGTGGGTGGTGGCCACCCGGATCAAGTCCGACAGTGAAGGCGAGATGATCGCCGACATGCTCGTCGGCTTCAGCGCGCTGCGCGAGAAGTTCACCTCGCGCGTGGTCAAGGATCGGCCACGGTCGATCAAGGTCGAATATATCGACGGTCCGCTCAAGCGGCTCGAGAACGACTGGACCTTTCGGGATGGACCCGACGGCGGCTGCGTGATCGACTTCTGCGTCGATTTCACTTTCCGCAGCGCGATCTTCGAAAAGCTCGCTGGCCAGTATCTCGACGCGGCGTTCCGCAAGATGGTCGCCGCGTTCGAGAAGAGGGCCGAGCAGCTTTACGGCAGCAAGAGCTCCAGCGCGGTGAGCGTCGCCTGAAAGCGCACTTCGGCGCGCGTGCTGGCGCTGTCGAACAGCTTGAGCTCGGCATTGGTTGCTTCCGGATCTTCGCCGCGCTTGGCGCAGGCGAAGACGACGGTGCCGACCGGCTTCTGTTCCGATCCGCCATCGGGGCCAGCGACGCCGGTGATGGCCACAGCAACATCGGCACCGGACTTCTTGAGCGCGCCTTGCGCCATTGACCACGCGACCGCGATGGACACTGCACCAAACGTATCGATGAGATCTTCCGACACGCCGAGAAGCTGGTTCTTGGCCTCGTTGGAATAGGTCACGAAGCCGCGATCGAGCACTGCGGAGCTGCCAGGAACTTCGGTAAGGGCCGCAGCGACAAGCCCGCCGGTGCAACTTTCGGCTACCGCGACCTTGCGACCGAGGGCGGCATTCTCGGCAATCACGCGACGTGCAAGATCGCCAATCTCTTCAGGAAGCAGGCTTTCCATCGGCATTGATCAGGCCGCCGGCTTGCAGATCGGGAACGACGAGGCTTTGCCGGGCTTCGGCTTGTCCGCCATGACCAGGATGAAGGTCACCAGCTCTGCGGTGTTTTCCGGCGGAAGGGGCGCAAGAATGCGCACGCCGCGTTCGATCGCAGTGCACTGGTCAGGCTTGATCTCGCCGCTGACCATTTCGCTGACCATGGCCTCGACAAACGGCTGTACGGCGTTGTCGGGCAGGTTCTGCATCATGTCTGCCATCTTGGCGTCCTTCGAACCGCCAAGCTTTAGGAATGCGGATTTGGCGAGCGGCCAGTTCTGGTCCTTGCGCGCGGCATAGCGGTTCAGGAACTCGGTGCCGCGAGTGGCGAAGTAGCCGTTCGCGGACAAGTGCGGCTTGCAGCCCTTCATCGTGCCGTCGATGACCGAGGGCAGGGCGTAGCCGACCAGCGCGGTCACTTCGTTTTCACTGAGGCAGGGTGCCGTCGCAGTTGCCGCCTGGGCCATCTGGGCCTGCATGAGCGCTGCACCTGCAAGCGCGCCGAAAAGAACACGGGAAGAGACCATAACGTCTTTGCTCCTGCGGATCAGCGGGGGACGACCGTCGCCACCGCTTGTGCCGCGATACCTTCGCCCCGGCCGGTAAGGCCAAGGCGTTCCGTAGTCGTCGCCTTGACCGAGACCGCACCTGAGTCAATCCCGAGAATCCGGGCAAGGGCCTCGCGCATCGCGAACTTGTGCGGGCCAATCTTCGGGGCCTCGCAGATAATGGTGACATCCACGTTGCTGATCTCGTACCCGCCTTCCCGGACGAGATGTGCAGCGTGTGCGAGGAAGCGGTCGGACGATGCCCCCTTCCACTGCGGATCGGATGGCGGGAAGTGATCGCCGATATCGCCCATGGCGACGGCACCAAGCAGCGCATCGACCAGCGCGTGGATCGCAACGTCGGCGTCGGAATGGCCCGACAGACCCTTGCTGTGCGAGATCTTCACGCCGCACAGCCAGAGTTCCTCGCCCTCGACAAGGCGGTGCACGTCAAAGCCCATGCCGGTGCGGGGCAATCGGGTCATGTCCTGTTCCTCGAGGTCGGCGGCAAAAGTGATCTTGCGCAGCACTTCATCGCCATTGGCAAGAAGCACATTAATGCCCGCTGAGGCAGCAACCTGGGCATCGTCGCCCGCGTCGGGTTCGCCCGTCCACGCCCGGTGCGCGGCAAGGATTGCGGCGTAGTCGAAGGCTTGCGGAGTCTGGACGCGGAACAGCTCCTCGCGGTTGACCTTTTCGGCCATTGCGTCGCCGATGCCGCGGATCATGCTGTCGACAACCGGGAGCACCGGGATTGCCGCGAGGCCCCGGTCGAGAGCACCGAGCAGCGCGGCGATCACCGCCTGTGGCAGCGCGGGGCGGGCCGCGTCGTGGATCAGCACACGCGCAGGCGCGTCTTGCTCCAGCGCTTCCAGAGCAAGGCGGACGGAGTGCTGCCGCGTTGCGCCGCCGTGGGTAAACCGGATGCCGGGCAGGCCCGAGAGTGCCTGCGCGGCCTCGGCCTCGAACCCCTGCGGGATAGCCACGACAACAGGGGCAATGCCGGCCTCGACCAGTGCCTCGACCGAATGGCGCACGAGCGGCTTGCCGCGCCAGGCAACGAACTGCTTGGGCACTCTGCCGCCGGTGCGCAGCCCCTTGCCTGCGGCCACGACGACGGCGGCCACCGGTCCGGTGCGGGAGGGAAGGGGATCGCTCATTCGCGGCGCCTCTACCAGCGCTTGGGGGCCATGAGCAACCGTCTTGCCGTTTCACCTGTAATCGACTAAGCGCCTGCCTGTTTTTTAGGCAGATTTGATCCCGATGTCCGAAGCTCCCGTTCCGCCCGTGCTCAAGCCCATTCAGGTCGGCCCTGTCACGGTCGATTGCCCGGTCGTGCTTGCGCCGATGACCGGCGTTTCGGACCTGCCGTTCCGCACGATCGTGCGCCGCTTCGGCTCGGGCCTAAACGTGACCGAGATGATCGCCAGTCCGGCCGCCATCCGCGAGACGCGCCAGTCGATCCAGAAGGCAGCCTGGCATCCGATGGAAGAGCCGGTTTCGATGCAACTGGTCGGCTGCGATCCGGCGCAGATGGCCGAGGCAGCCAAGCTGGTCGAGCAGCAGGGCGCGGCGATCATCGACATCAACATGGGCTGCCCGGTGCGCAAGGTGGTAAACGGCGATGCCGGTTCTGCCCTGATGCGCGACATTCCGCTCGCCACGCGCCTGATCGAGGCGACGGTGAAGGCGGTTAAGGTGCCGGTCACCGTGAAGATGCGCATGGGTTGGTGCCATGACAGCCTCAACGCGCCGGAACTCGCGCGGATTGCCGAAGATATCGGTGCCAAGATGATCACGGTCCATGGCCGCACGCGCAATCAGATGTACAAGGGCAATGCCGACTGGGGCTTCGTGCGCAGCGTGAAGGACGCGGTATCGATTCCGGTCATCGTCAATGGCGATATCTGCGCGATCGAGGACGTTGCCGCCGCAGTGGAACAGAGCGGTGCCGATGGGGTGATGATCGGTCGTGGCTCCTATGGGCGGCCGTGGCTGCTCGGCCAGGTCATGCATTGGCTGGACACGGGTGAGCGCCTGGCCGATCCGACCTTGCCCGAACAGTACGCGCTGATCGTCGAACATTATGAGGCGATGCAGGAGCATTACGGCACGGTCACCGGGGTCAACATGGCCCGCAAGCATATCGGGTGGTACACCAAGGGCCTCCACGGTTCGGCCGATTTCCGCAACAAGGTCAACTTCATCGACGACCCCAAGGCGGTGCTCGCCAACCTTGCCGATTTCTACAAGCGCGCGATCGAGCACAGCCTCTCGGCGCAAGTGGGGCAGCGCGCGGCGGCATGAGCTTGCTGCCCGACTGGCGCAGGACCGAGCCCGGGCAGAAGCCGGATCCCAAGCGCGTCGTCGCCAGCCTGCCGCTGGCGCTGCTGCAGCTTGATCCGGAACTGGTGGTGGCCTCGGTCAACCCGGCGGCCGAGCAGTTGATGGGCCAGAGCTATAGGCGGCTGGTGGGCAAGTCCGTGGCCGAGCTGTTCGAGTTCGAGGAACCGCTGATCCTCGGGCGACTGGCTGATGGCGAGGCCAACCTGTTCGCACGCGGGGTAGGCGTGCGGATCATGGGGCAGCCGGTGCGCACTTTCGACGTGATGACCAGCCCGGTCACCCACTGCCCGGGCTGGCAATTGCTGATGCTGCACGAAGGCGTGGGCGTCGAGGCGCTCACCGGCGACGGGCGAGGGGCTGGCGGTGGCGAGGGCGTTGCCCTGCGCGCGCCCGAGGTGCTGGCGCACGAGATCAAGAACCCGCTGGCCGGCATCCGTGGCGCGGCACAACTGCTCGACCGCAAGCTGAGCGAGCGGGACCGGGCAATGACCGGGCTGATCACGGCCGAGGTAGATCGCATCGCCAAGCTGATCGACCAGATGCAGTCGCTCTCCCGCCGCAGTGCCGAGCCGGCGCAGGAGTGCAACCTGCATGAGGCAGTGCGCCGCGCCGAGGCGGTGCTGGTTGCGGGGCACCCCTCGAACGTGGTGATCGAAGAGGAGTTCGACCCTTCGCTGCCGCCGGTGACAGCCAATGCGGATTCGCTGGTGCAGGTCCTGCTCAACCTGCTGAGCAATGCGCGCGAAGCCTGCCAGCACCAGATGCAGCCACGCATCTCGGTGCGGACCCGTTTTGCCAGCGGCATTCAGCTGCATGTCGGTCCGGGCGGAAAGCCATTGCGCCTGCCGATCGAACTGCGTGTGTCCGACAATGGTCCGGGCATCGACCCCAAGCTGCGCGATCACATCTTCGAGCCGTTCGTGACCGGCAAGAAGAGCGGGCAGGGCCTTGGCCTTGCGCTGGTACAGAAGCTGGTGCGCGAGATGAACGGGCGCATCACGCATGACCGGGACGAGGCCAATGGCCTGACCCATTTCCGTATACACCTCCCCGTTGCCGGATCGGTGCCCTGATGACCAAGCGCGTTCTTCTGGTCGAGGACGATGCTTCGATCGCCCTCGTCATCACTGCCGCCCTTGAAGCCGAAGGCTTCGACGTGGATCACTGCGATTCGGTGGCCGGGCGTGACCGGCATCTTGCGGGCGCCGACTACCGCCTGTTGCTGACCGACGTGATGCTGACCGACGGCGACGGGATCGAGACGCTGGGATCGGTACGCGATGCGCATCCCTCGATGCCGATCATCATTCTTTCGGCACAGAACACGCTGGATACGGCCGTACGTGCCAGCGAGACCGGGGCGTTCGAATACTTCCCCAAGCCCTTTGACCTCGAGGAACTTGTCCGCACGGTCACGCAGGCCATCGGCAAGGCCGAGGCCGCCGAGATCGACGTGCCGCAGGACGTGACGCAGGGGCTGCCGCTGGTTGGCCGCAGCGCTGCAATGCAGGCGGTCTACCGCATGATCACGCGCGTCCTGCGCAACGATCTGACAGTGCTGATCCTGGGCGAATCCGGCACTGGCAAGGAGCTGGTGGCAGAAGCGATCCACCAGCTCGGCAACCGCCGGGCAGGACCGTTCATCGCCGTCAATACCGCTGCCATCCCCGCCGAGCTGATCGAGAGCGAGCTGTTCGGCCACGAGAAGGGCGCGTTCACCGGCGCCGTCGCGCGTTCGATCGGCAAGTTCGAACAGGCAAGCGGCGGCACCTTGTTCCTCGACGAAATCGGCGACATGCCCATGCAGGCCCAGACGCGCCTGCTGCGCGCGTTGCAGTCGGGACGGATCCGGCGCGTTGGCGGGCGTGACGAGATCACGCTGGATTGCCGGATCGTCGCCGCCACGAACCGCGATCTCCTGCCGATGATCGCCGCAGGCACGTTCCGCGAGGATCTCTACTACCGCCTGGCCGTGGTGCCGATCGAGCTGCCCCCCTTGCGCGAGCGGGCAGACGACATCGAGGCGCTGGCCCGCCATTTTCTGGCCAATGCCGCCGCCGAAGGCTTGCCACGCCGCCAATTGACCCAATCCGGCGCCGAGCTGCTTTCGCGCCAGCCGTGGCGGGGCAACGTGCGCGAACTGCGCAATTTCATCTACCGGCTCGCCCTGCTCGCCCGTGATGAGATCATCGACGCCACGGCGATCGAACCCCTGCTGGTCCACGCGGAAGGCGGCTCTGCAACCCAGGAGCTGCAGGACAAGACCGGCTCTGCACCAGGTGACCTCGCCTCTGCCGTCGAGCACTGGCTTTCGAGCAACAGCCCGGCACCGGGAGACGTCTATGACGCAGCGCTTGCAGCGTTCGAACGCCCCCTGTTCGCGGCGATCCTCAGCCAGACTGGTGGCAACCAGCTGCGCGCCGCACAGATCCTCGGCATAAATCGCAATACGTTGCGAAAGCGGCTTTCGGAGCTGGCCATCACCGCAGAGGACTTTGCCCTACGTGACTGACGGTAGGTGACGCTTGTCGCCTGCGGCCAGACACTCGTCGGTTTCCTCTTGCATTTCTGCAACAGTGGTGTTGTGACCATGCAACGATGACGCAGGAGCCAAGAGTCACGGTCCGCAGGATGCCGCGTTGGGTTCGGCGAATGGCCGTCGGCCTGCGTCGGGCAAACGTGTTCTTCCTGCTCGAAGTTGCCGCCTCTACGGTCCTGGCGTTGATGCTGGCGGTTAGCTGGCTGACAGTCACCAGCAGCGGCAGCGAAGGCCAGATCCTGCCTTCGCGCCTCACATCGAGTCTGCTGATCGGAACGCTTGTTCCGGCCATGGCCCTGCAGATCCTGTGGGGCCGACGGCTTGCGATCAGACGCGCAGCACAAAGCGTGCTCGGCTCGAGCGGACGCTTGCACGTCCGGCTGGTCTGGTTGTTCTCGTTGATCGCGGCAATTCCCACTCTGCTGGTCGTGATCTTTGCCTCGTTCCTGTTCCAGTCCGGCGTGGAATTCTGGTTCTCGGACAATTCCCGCGGCATGCTGGAAAATGCGAACAAGCTGGCGCGGGGGTATTACGAGGACAAGTTGCGCGACGTCGGCAACGAGACGGTCACCATGGCCGGGGACATCCGTGACTACCTGGACCAGGCGCCGATCACCTCGACCGAATTTGCCGAAGGCTACTCCTTTCAGGTTCTCAGCCGCCAGCTCAACGAATCCGCCATTCTCGAACGCGCAGGCGACGGCACGCTTCGCACGGCCGCGATTGTCGATCCCGAAAAGACCGACCGCCAGCAGCGCGTCACGCAGGCAGACCTGAAACGGCTCGATGCCGGCGAGGCAGTGGTCGTGCGCGCATCGGCAGAACGGATCGAAGCGGTAACGCCCATCGACAAGGGCCGAGGCATCTATCTCTTCGCCGCGCGGACTTCGAACGCACTCGCGCTTCAGCAATGGGAGCGAGCGCAGACCGTGCTCAAATCCTATGACATGCTGACGACCCGGGCGAGGGCGCTGCAATTGCGCTTCAATCTCGCCCTGTTCGGCGTCAGCCTCGCGCTGGTTGGCGTAGCCGTCTGGGCGGCCTTGCGCTTTGCCGACAGGCAGGTGGCGCCACTCGCCGAACTCGTATCTGCCGCCCGCACCATCGGCAGCGGAAACTTTTCGATGCGCGTGGCCCAGAACAGCGGGACCGACGAGGTTGGCCTTCTGGCGCGGGCGTTCAACCGCATGACCCAGCAGCTGGAAGGTCAGACCCAGGCACTCGTTACCGCAAACGCGCAGCTCGAGGTGCGCCGCGCGTTCATCGAGGCGGTTCTGGAATCGATCACCGCGGGCATCGTGTCGATCGGGCGCGATGGCGCAGTTCAGTTGATCAACTCGTCCGCACAGCGCGTGCTTCTCACCGACGCGGCGCATAACCCCATCGGCCGCCCTCTCGCGGAAGTTTCGCCGGTTTTCGCGCAACTGGTGACCTCGGGTCAGCCCAACAACGTGATCCAGTACCCGCTCGGCGGTGATTTGCGCACGCTGGCGGTGCGCGTCGTGCAGGACAGCAACGGGCATGTCATCACGTTCGAGGACATTACCCGGCAACTGCTCGACCAGCGCCGCGCCGCATGGTCGGACGTTGCCCGCAGAATTGCGCATGAGATCAAGAACCCGCTGACCCCGATCCAGCTGGCCACCGAACGGCTGCGTCGCCGCTATGGCCGTCAGATCGAGAACGATCCCGAACTGTTCGAGGAACTGACCAGCACCATCATCAGGCAGGTCGGCGATTTGCGGAAGATGGTGGACGAGTTTTCCTCCTTTGCCCGGCTTCCCAAGCCGGTTTTCCGGGCCGAGGACGCCAGCGATCTCGTACGGCAATCGCTATTCCTGCAGGAAGTGGCGCATACGGGAATCGACTTCAGCTTTGCCTGCGATGCTGCATCCATGCCCTTGCAGTGCGACCGCCATCAGTTCGGCCAAGTGATGACCAATGTGCTGAAGAACGCGGTCGAAGCTATTGAAACGCGGGCAAAGGGCGAGGAAGTCGACTATCGCGGGCGCATTGCGGTGACCTTGGCGGGAGACCACGACACGGTCACGGTAAGCGTCACCGACAATGGCATCGGGCTGCCGGCTGAGCGCGAGCGCATTCTCGAACCCTACATGACCACGCGGGAAAAGGGCACGGGCCTGGGCCTGGCCATCGTTCACAAGATCGTCGAGGAGCACGGCGGCGAGATGGCCTTCACCCCCGAACCGGGCGGAGGGACGCGCGTGACCATGCGCTTTGCCCGCGACCCGCTTTCCACTTCAAGCGCAATGGCCGAACAGGACTGACAGGACCCAAGCAATGGCACTCGATATCCTCATCGTAGACGACGAACGCGACATCCGCGAACTGGTCGCAGGCGTTCTCTCCGACGAAGGCTATGGCTGCCGGCTTGCGGCTGACAGCACTTCAGCCCTCGCCGCGATCGACGAGCGCCGCCCGAGCCTCGTTTTGCTGGACGTCTGGCTGCATGGCAGCCCGATGGACGGGCTGGAGGTCCTCGACGAAATCAAGAAGCGCGAGCCGGAACTGCCGGTGATCATCTTCTCAGGCCACGGCAACATCGACACCGCGGTTTCCGCGATCAGCCGCGGGGCCATGGATTTCCTTGAAAAGCCCTTTGAGGCAGAGCGTCTGTTGCTGTTGGTGGAACGGGCGACCGAGACCGAGCGCCTGCGCCGCGAGAATGCCCGCCTGCGCCAGGGATTTGCCATGGCCGAGGAGTTCACCGGCAACAGCTCGGCGATCAACCAGGTCCGCGCGACGCTCAAGCGCGTGGCCAATACCGGCAGCCGCCTGCTGATCACTGGCCCGGCCGGTTCCGGCAAGGAAGTTGCGGCGCGCCTGCTTCATTCATGGAGCCCGCGCGCGCAGAGCCCGTTCATCACGGTAAATTCAGCCCGCATCACGCCCGAGCGCTTCGAACAGGAGCTGTTCGGGGAGGAGATCGACGGCAAGCTGGTGAGGGCGGGGCTGCTCGAGATGGCGGACGGGGGGACGCTGTTCCTCGACGAAGTGTCCGACATGCCCGCGTCGAGCCAGGCGCGAATCCTGCGCGTGTTGACCGAGCAGTCCTTTGCCCGCGTTGGCGGCCATCGCCAGTTGCGCGTGGACGTTCGCGTGGTCTCGTCCTCGTCGCGCCCGCTGGAAAAAGAAATCGCCGAACGCCGCTTCCGTGAGGATCTCTATTACCGGCTCAACGTGGTTCCGGTGGCTATCCCGTCGCTGACCGACCGGCGCGACGATATCCCGCCGCTGGTCGATCACTTCTTTGCCCGCTACGCCAGCGAGCAGGGCGTGGCACCACCTGCGATTTCGCCCGAAGCCATGGCAGCCCTGCAGAGCTACGACTGGCCCGGCAACGTGCGCCAGTTGCGCAACGTAGTCGAGCGGACGGTGATTCTGGCACCGCGCGACCGATTGGCGCGGATTGACTCCGACATGCTGCCGTCGGAGATCGTCAGCACTCCGATGGGCGGAGATTCCGCAGGTTCTGCCCTGATGGGCGTGCCGCTGCGCGAGGCGCGCGAGAACTTCGAGCGCGAGTATCTGAAAGTACAGATCAGGCGGTTTTCCGGAAATATTTCAAAGACTGCAAGCTTCATCGGCATGGAACGCTCGGCCCTGCATCGAAAGCTCAAGCTGCTCGGCATGGCGGAACGGCGCGAGGATGAAGACGAGGATTGAGCGCAAAAGATATTGAATTGGCGCCTGTGAATACGCATTAATTCGGAACCCTGTGCAAATTCCCATGTTTACGGAACGTGCGGGGGGACTTAAACTCGTCAATGAACCCGGCCAGAGTGTGATCCGCACGAAGGCCAGATCGCGAAAGCCCCCGCAGGGCTGAGCCAATAGAAAACGGAGTCACGTGAAATGACCGGAAAGACCTTGTCTGCCCGCCCTCGGCCCAAGCCCGAACCCGCTCCCGTTGTGGAGACTTCGGCGCCCGTAACCGGCCCGAGCGGTGGCAAGGGGCAGAACCTTCAGGACCTTTTCCTCAACCACCTGCGCAAGAACAAGATCCCCGTCACGATGTTCCTCGTGAAGGGTGTCAAGCTGCAGGGCATCGTCACGTGGTTCGACAACTTCTCGATTCTGCTGCGCCGCGATGGCCAGTCGCAGCTGGTCTACAAGCACGCGATCTCGACGATCATGCCCGGGCAGCAGCTTTCGGTTGCGCACTTCCAGACGGGTGGTGAGGAAAACGGCAAGAAGGCCCGCCTGCTGCAGGAAGTGTTCCTGTCCAGCGTGCGCGATTCCGGCGTGCAGGTGACGATGTTCCTGGTGAACGGCGTCATGCTGCAGGGCAAGGTCGCGTCTTATGATCTCTTCTGCATGCTGCTCGAGCGCGAAGGCTACGTCCAGCTCGCCTACAAGCATGCCGTTTCGACAATTCAGCCTGCCGGTCATGTTGATCTCACCGGCGACTGGGATGGTGAGGATTCCTGAGTACTTTTGAATTTGGCAACAACACCGGCGAGATTGCCGGTGAAGTCACCCGTGGCGCGCGCGCCGTTGTCGTCCTCCCCGATATCAAGCAGCGGGGAGGGGGACTTGGTACCGATGCGGAAAGCCGCCTTGAAGAAGGGCAGGGTCTCGCTCGTGCCATCGGCATCGAAGTGGTCGATGCCTTCATCCTGCCGATCCGTGCCGTCCGTCCTGCGACCCTGTTCGGTGAAGGGCAGGTCGAACGCATCGGCGTGGCCTGCAACCTGTCAGACGCCGAGCTGGTCATCGTTGACGGTTCGCTTTCGGCGATCCAGCAGCGCAACCTCGAGGAAAAGCTCAAGCGCAAGGTCATCGACCGGACGGGCCTGATCCTCGAAATCTTTGGCGAGCGTGCGGCAACCGCCGAAGGCCGGCTGCAGGTCGAGCTGGCTCATCTCGATTACCAGGCGGGGCGGCTCGTGCGGTCATGGACCCACCTTGAGCGTCAGCGCGGTGGCTTCGGATTCCTGGGGGGGCCGGGTGAAACCCAGATCGAGGCGGACCGTCGCCAGATCCGCGGGCGCATGGCGCGGCTGCGCAAGGAGCTCGAACAGGTGCGGCGCACGCGTGGGCTCCATCGCGAGCGGCGCCAGCGCGCACCTTGGCCAGTGATTGCGCTGGTCGGCTACACCAACGCCGGAAAGTCCACGTTGTTCAACCGCCTGACCGGCGCTGACGTCATGGCGGAAGACCTCCTGTTCGCTACGCTTGACCCCACGATGCGGGCAATTCGTTTGCCGGGCGTCGAGAAGGCCATCCTTTCGGACACCGTGGGTTTCATTTCCGAACTGCCAACGCAGCTTGTGGCGGCTTTCCGCGCAACGCTTGAGGAAGTCACTGCGGCGGACGTTATCGTGCATGTGCGCGACGTGTCCAATCCGGCAACGGCGGATCAGAAGGCGGAGGTCGAGCAGATCCTCGCCGATCTTGATGTGATCGGGGAAGGGGGCTCGAAAATTCCCATCGTCGAGGCATGGAACAAATGGGACCTGCTCACCGCTGAAGAGCAAGCTATGCGGCAGGACCTGATCTCGGCGCGGATTGCCGAGGTTCCGGTGGTGCCCATTTCCGCGCTGACTGGTGCGGGCGTCGAAGCCCTGCTTGAGCAACTCGGCCAGATGCTGACGGGCGGAGCGCAGACGCTGGAGTTCACCATTCCGCTGTCGGATGGACAGCGTCTGGCTTGGCTCCACGCCCATGGTGATATTCAGGAGGAAGCCGAGGCGGAGACTGCCGAAGGTGAGCCGGCGCTGCGCATCAAGGTGCGATTGACCCAGCGTGAACTAGGCCGTTTCACCGCGCTCTGAGGCTTTTACGGACTGCCAGAGTTCTTCTTGCTGGTCGAGGGTCAGCTGCGCAAAGCGGCCCTCGGCCAGTTGCTCCATGCCCCTGAAGCGCCGCTCGAACTTGGCGTTCGCCTGGCGCAGCGCTTCCTCGGGTGCGACGCCATGCTTGCGCGCGAGGTTGACCGCAGCGAAAAGCAGGTCACCGGCTTCCGCAACGCGCTCTGCGTCTGAGGATGCATCAGCAAGTTCCTGTATTTCTTCATAAACCTTAGCCGCCGCGCCGGAGGGATCGGGCCAGTCGAAGCCTTGCCTGACAGCCCGCTTTTGCAGCTTTTCAGCCCGCATGAGTGCTGGAAGCGCCAGTGCAACGCCGTCCATGGCGCTGGTCGCACCCTTTGACGAACGTTCAGCGGCCTTGGCGCTTTCCCAGCGATCCTCACGCGCTTCACCTTCGTCGCTCTCATCTCCGAAGACATGGGGATGCCGCGCTTCCATCTTTGCCGAAATCGCAGCGGCAACGTCGTCAAACGAGAACAGGCCGAGCTCTTCGGCCATCCGCGCGTGAAACACGACCTGGAGCAGCAGGTCGCCAAGTTCTTCCTTCAATCCAGCCATGTCGCCGCGGGCAATGGCGTCATCGACTTCGTAGGCTTCCTCGATCGTGTACGGTGCGATCGTTGCGAAAGTCTGTGCGCAATCCCATTCGCAACCGCGCGCAGGATCACGCAGGCGCGCCATGATGGCGAGGAGCCGCGAGAGATTGGGCGTGGAAGCTGCGCTCATGGTCATTTCCCGGTTATGTTGACTTGGGTTGGGACGGCGGCCGACCCGTCAGATTGTTCGGGCAAGTTAGAGAAGACACTATTTCAGCTATTTAGAAATGTCACCGCGT
>OFDC01000391.1_pt1 | contig 34698 bp, 36 predicted proteins | sample 1520941 | NCBI WGS metagenome assembly OFDC01 (sample SAMEA94258168, study PRJEB24077) | hot springs metagenome | biome: Aquatic biome; feature: Water | place: India | collected 2012-12-06 | depth 5 m | reverse complement strand
TGCAATCCCTATACATAGGGGATTGCACTTTTGCACTACTGATTCAATTGCACAATTGCACTGTTAAAAGTTGAAACGATTTTTAAGGTATAGCGTTCAAATCGACGGTTTAAATTGTTAGTTTCTATGCACGAAATCTTCAGTGAAGTTGTGAGAGAGATTTCTGTTTGTAAGGTTGAAATGAAGATAAAATCTAAGTCTCGGGTAAACCTCTTTGAAAACGAAAATTCTACACTCTTCAGCATTAATTCATTTGTTCATCCCCACGAGTACTGGCAACATCTCAACCAGGTATCTCTTAGAGTCCGTAGTCAAGTTGATTGGACCTTTGCTCAGTTTCGAGACCTACTTGAAAGTCTTGACTATCTTGAATTTTTGTATTCCGATCTTAAAGGAATTCGAGCCTCTTATCTACCAGACAATCAAGACTTGATCCTCGGCTCCTTACAAGTTGAAGGTTTGCTCAAATACAGAAACGACAAGGGTATTTTGGAGTCACTTAAAAAGAAAGTTCTCTTTTTTATTGAAATTCAGAAAATGATCGTTTCAAATCTTGAAGATTTCTTATCTCGAAAAATTCGAAGTATTCAAAATCGATTCAGGTTGATTCATTCTGGTTTGAAACTCCCATCTTTATCTAGCAAGAGAAAAGAGAATGATGAGTTTGAATTTTATAATGACGAAGCAATGGAGCGCTTAATCTGGAACAGAACTGATACCGACTTGCTTGAACTGACAACTGCACTCTACGAGTCAAAGGCAATCCTCAGCAGCTCTGGAAGATTCAACAAAAAACAACTGCTTCAAACTTTCGAAAAACTCTTTCATCATCAAGTCAAGGGAGCTGGCTCTAAGCTGACAAGAGCTCGTGATCGAAAAACAGAAACCGCTGTATTCATGGAGGAACTAAAAACAGTATTTTCCGATTACGTGTCAAGAAAAGACAATGATCTGGAGAGTCGTCGAAAGTGATGCGACATTAATTGACTCTGTTTCAGTTTCAATTAAGAAAATCGTATGCAGGCTGCTAACAGCCTTCCATAGGTTTTAATTCAAGTGAAATAGTCTTGCACTCACAATTGAACCACATGGAAGTCATAACTATTCAATCAGAAGCTTTTCAGCAAATCATGGCCACTCTAAAAGATATTCAGAGCAAAGTTGAGAACATGCAAAGCCGAAAGAAACTCTTGGAAGATGATCTAGTAGACACCTTCGAGGCGTGTCGAATTTTAAAGATATGCAGAAGGACTTTGGAGAGATACCGAGATTCAGGAGACCTGCAGTACACCAAGGTTAAAAGACGGATTTTTTACAGAGTATCAGACATTGAAAATTTGATGTTGAAGAATGTAATAAAACCTGAACCAAGTATTCTCTAGCCTAGGCGGTATGTATGGCGTTAACCAAAGAAGAGATTCTTCAGGCAACCAATGGAGGCCTGGATGTATTCCGTTATTTCATTCCTGGAGACTGGAGAGTAGGCAAAAAATTCCTGAACCCATTTTATGAGGACAAGAAGGCATCTTGCCATGTTTACTTTGATACCAAGTCAAAGACTTATAAAGTCAAAGATTTTGGAGAAGTCGGTTTTGCTGGTGATTGCTTTTTTCTCGTCGGATTTCTTTATCAAAAAAACTGCTCCGATAAACATGAGTTCATTGAGATTTTGAATTTAATAGATCAATCTCTCGGACTGATGATTGGAGAAAAACCAAGGCAGATTGTTCGACCTAATTTTCCTCGAAAGCCATCGCCCCCCATTGAGGTTAAGAATGAAAATGAAGTCGAACAATTGTTGCCTCTCAAATTCGAAGATCCAAAAAGAAAAGATTTTAGCGAGTCAGAATTAGCTTATTGGGGCCAATATGGAATTTCGGTTGAAATCCTAATGCAGTATAATGTTTGCTCTCTTTTTGAGTTTTCTGGAGTCTCAAAAGAAGGCACCCCATACACTTTAAAGAGCACTGAATCTGAGCCTATTTTTGGATACTTGGGTAAGAACTACATGAAGGTATATCGCCCGAAATCTGAATCGAGGTTTCTTTATTCCGGTATAAAGCCCGAAGGCTATGTTTTTGGACTCGAGCAACTTCCAACTCGTGGTGATGTGCTATTTGTGACTGGAGGAGAAAAGGATGTTCTTAGCCTTGCAGCTAAAGGACTACCAGCTATTTGCTTCAATAGTGAGACTGCCACAATTCCGAAGAATATAATCAAGAGACTTTCATTCAGATTCAAGCACGTTACTTTACTCTATGACGTTGACAAGACTGGACTTGAAGCCTCAATGAAGCATTTTGAGAACTTTGCCGCTTACGACATGAGAAGGCTTGTACTTCCTTTAGCGGGAACTAAAACTGAAAAGGACATTTCAGATTTCTTCCGCTTAGGCAGGTCTAAAGTTGAGCTCATGAGGCTTTTCAGTGAAATGCTTGACAAGATTTACGAAGAAACAATGTCGGTGCTTCAATCTTGTGAAATAGACTTTGATAATCCTCCGGTAAAGCCAGAACCTTTGATCACGATTAACCAGGTTACAATTGGTGCGCCAGGGAACCTTCTTTGTATTACGGGTAGTGAAGGAAGTGGAAAAACAAATTATCTAGGTGGAATCATTTCAGGTGCTATTTGTTTGGATGAAAAAGGAATTGATACCCTTGGAACGCAAATCAAACAAAATCTTGATCGAAAGGCGGTCCTTGTTTACGATACCGAACAATCAGAAGATCAGCTTTACAAGAATCTTACATTCATACTCAAGCGTTCCAATTTGCAGAAGCCACCGGATTGGTTTAAGGCTTATTGCATGGTAGGTCTATCACGGAAGGATAGGATGCAAAGCATTTTGCAGAGTATGGACAAGTTTTACTATCAATTTGGAGGAATCCACATGGTGGTTATTGACGGTATTGCTGATTTGATTGATGGAGTAAATGATGAAGAAAAGTCAGTTCAGCTCGTTGAGGAACTATTTCGCCTTGCAGGCATTTATAAAACCCTGATTGTAGTGGTTTTGCACTTAGCTCCTTCTGGATTGAAGCTTCGTGGACACCTTGGTTCAGAAATTCAAAGGAAGGCCGCAGGGATTCTTTCGGTCGAAAAAGATGATGACAACAACAGTAGCGTTATCAAAGCATTGAAAGTTCGTGACGGTAGCCCTCTTGAAGTGCCACTTGTTCAATTTGGATGGGACAAGGAAAAAAATCATCACGTTTACCTCGGTGAAAAGAGCAAAGACTTTCAGGAACAGCGAAAAGTGGACGATCTTACCGACATCGCTCGAGAAATCTTTGGCCGAAAGTTTTCACTAACCTACCAAGAGCTCGTAGTTGCCCTCATGGAAGCCCTATCCGTCCGCGATCGTCAAGCCAAAAATTACATCAAGTACATGAAAGACAACAAAATAGTCGAGAAAGGGGGTGAGAATGGTAATGAATTAGTGCTGGTGGAGGCGCCTTTCTGAGGTTTTACCATCGAATCACATTATTTTATCAAAAACACCCCCTAAATCTTCAAAATTTTACGCAATATTCAGTAGAAATTCGCTGAAACCCTGGCATTTACAGGATTTTATCATGTAGCCAAGGTTAGAAAATGGCATTTTCTAGTTTTGTGTGAAAATTATTAGGGTTTTCGGGAATAAGAAGCTGCTCAAAACCAAAAAATTAAGTCAAACAGGTATTGACAGAACTAAAAATCTATATCCTTATGTTGTTGATGCATAGCTTCTACATGTAGGAGTATACATTTGAAGCTATATTCGTTAGAATATAGTTTAAGGTGTACATTTGTAACTTCAATTTTCTGACCATGCCGAAAAGCAATCAAAGTATAAAAAGGCTAAGATTTAAAAATGTTGCTGGTAAGCGCGTGCAAAAAGTACTTGACACCATTGATAGCTTAGCTAAGTGTGCAAATAAAAATAACTACGAATATGACGATGAAGATGTATTTAAAATGATGAGTGCTCTTAAGGAAAAAGTAAAAAAATTAGAAATGGCTTACAATAGCAACACAAAATCAACTAAAGACACTTTCAAATTTTAAATGCAACCTATGAAAAAAATATTAGAACAACTACTCAAAGCTACAACGGCAAAGGAAGTGACAGATATACTTGAAATACTGACAGAAGAGCATGACATCAAGTGGAGACCGGTAGGCGATAGACAAAACAACCAATCAACTATAAACATGGGAACTGACCCTGCTGCCGGATTGGTTGAGAGAATTACAAACTCAATTGATTCAATCTTGGATTTACAATGGCATATTGAGGGAAAGCCAAGTGATTTTGAATCACCAAGAATGGCAGCACAAAAATGGTTTGAAATCCCAGAAGGTAAGCTAAGGAACATTAAAGACCCATCAGGGAAGAAAACACAAGAACTTGCGAAAAAGATTAAAATTACACTTCACGATTCCGAACGAGAGGATTTTCCGACTGTGGAGATCAGAGATTTCGGCACGGGAATCAAAGGTGAAGACTTTTCTAAAACTATTCTTAGTCTGAACGACAATAATAAAATTGATAAACTCCATCAAATGGGGGCTTATGGTCAAGGGGGATCAACTGCACTTTCGTTTAATACTTTTACAATAATCATTTCTAAACCTAATAAGATTCTAAAAAAAGGAGATGATGTTTCTTTTACAATAGTCCGTTTCAATGACGGGGAATTAGGACTGCGAAAGCTAGGCTGGTATGAATACTGTGTTGGCACTAACAATAATCCCTTAACAGTATCCACTTCCGAAAAAAATTTTGAGTCTGGAACGCTAATCAGACACATTGGAATGGATCTAGGAAAATATACAGCAAAGATGACAGGGCCAACTTCATCTCTTTGGTATTTAGCGCATCATTACATGTTTGATACTATTTTACCATTTACAATTTCAGGGCTGCGGAAAAAAGATCTGAATAATGGCAGAATTGAAAATCGAAGTGTTTTAGGTAACAATAGAAGATTAACATTAGGTGGTGGTGATGAAAAAGAACTTACCCAGTATAAAAGAGACGCTACCTTGACTTTCAGGGATGGTAAGGTTACTTTGTACTATTGGGTACTAACCATTGAAGGTGAAAAGCCTTGGGAAAGAATAAAAAATTACACCCTCCCGTCTGAACCAATAATAATTACATTCAATGGACAAAGGCAAGGAAGTTTAACAAATACCTTGATTAAACAAGACCTAAAACTTCCTTTTCTCGAAAAGTATTTGGTTGTTCAAATTGAGTGTGACCAGATGGACAATGAATCGAAAAGACAATTATTCAGCAGTACCCGTGAAAATACCCGTGATACTTCTATAAAAAAAGAGCTTTCAAAACTCGTTGTCGACACACTTCATGCCGATGACGAACTCAAACGCTTAGATAAAGAACGTAGAGATAGATATCTCAGAAAAGATGAAACTGAAGCTCTTGACAAGCTACGCAAAAGATTAGCAACTAGGATTAACACTTATCTCAAAGCAACTGATGGTAATAGGGGTGTAAAAGCTTCTGAAACGGGAGACACTGTGAAAACCAAAAAACAACCTCCCATCCCTATAAGCGATCCGCCCACATTTTTGGAGATTACAACACCTCAAGGAAAAGAAGTTTATATCAGTAAAACTTTCAGTGTAAAATTTAAGACAGATGCGCACCCAAATTTGTTTACCAATCCAGACTGGTTCTTTGCTGTGATAGAACCGCATTCATTTGGAAGTTATACAGGTAGCGCTAGAGTTGTGGATGGTTATGGTATTGCATACTTTAAAACAAGAGAAAATGTTGAAGAAGGAACAGAAGCTAATATTACACTAGAGCTTAGGCCACCAAGACAAAAAACTATTAGCGATTTAGTAAATGCTATTGCCACCGAATTTCCCGAAGGAACTGACACAAGCAATTCAGGTAACAAAAACGTACCGAATATAGAGATTATTGGTGTTACAGAGAACGACTCTATTTATAAAGAAGAAGGTTGGACGACCCGAACTGTCGCTGATGTCAAAGACGGCCAAGACACAATATTCATTTATATTAACGAATCTAACCTTCATTTCACTAAGCTCTTGGAACGAGCTCAGCAATACAGTAACCAAGCAGTTGAATCTATTAAAAATAGGTACAAGGAGCACATTGGTTTTTGTGCATTTATGATAAGTCGAAATAAGATTGAAGAAAAATTACAAGGAGAAGGGAAATTAATATCAGTCGAAGACGTCGAAGCAGTCAAAAAAGCAGACTTAGAAAATGGTTGCGAGACAATTTGTGGAATGATTTCAGACTTCTTTGATTACATACGAACAGAAACAGAAGAAATTTAATGCAAATAACAGCTTTAGAAACCTTTATCACGCCTTGGGCAAATCAAAGTGCAAGAGAGTTTGACTCTTGGCATTCTATGTGTTCATATTTAGGTGCATTTCCGCCGCCTTTGGCAAATTACTTTATAAAGTACTTTACCAAAAAAGGTGAAGTAGTTTTCGATCCTTTTTCTGGTCGAGGGACAACTGCTTTAGAAGCAAGATTACTTAATAGAAAATCTATTGCAACTGACTTAAATCCAATTGCACTAGCATTGAGTCGTGCTAAGAATTACTCTCTAACAAAAGATGAGATATTCCGACGTATCGAAGAACTTGAAAAAAAATATGACTCGTCTCTATATCAACAAGAGGCTAAAGCTCAGCCCGAAGAAGTGCATTTAATCTTTCACCCCAGAACATTAGCACAATTATGCTACTTAAGAAGAAAAATATTGAATTCAGAAAATCCTATTGACCAATATTTAATTGGTATCTCATTAGGTATTTTGCATGGAGGGGAAAGAGCTAATGGGACATCGGGGTATGCCTCTATCGATATGCCGAACACCTTTAGCATGTCTCCTGACTACGTCCGTAAATTTGTCCAAATCAATAACTTAAATCGAATATTTCACGACGTTTTTAAGCTGCTCCGTGAAAAGACCGAGCGACTTTACAAAAAGCATTCAGGATTAAAGCAAACTGGCTTAGTTGTCAAAGCAGATGCAAAAAAAATTAGTGAAGTTGAAGAACTTAAACCATTTCTTAAAAAGGTAAGTTTAGTATTGACATCTCCTCCTTACTTAGGAATTGTAAACTATGCAAAGCAGAACTGGATTAGGAGTTGGTTTCTTAATGAAGATCCTTTGAAAGTTTCTGAAGAACTCGACGATGATTTGAACCTTGAGGAATGGATCAACTTTTCCAAAAGTGTCGTAGTTGAACTCAAGAAGTTCCTGAAAAAAGACGGTGTGGCAGTTTTTATTATTGGTGATGTAGCAAAATCGAGAACTAGCGTTATTCCGTTAGCAAGAGAATTTGCATTAATGATCAGAGATCAAAAAATCTTTAAGAACGTTTGGTGCATTAATGATGCCATTGCAGACACAGACAAGACTACGAGAATTTGGGCTGACACAAAAGGGAATGCTACAGCTACTGATAGGGTTGTTTTTTTAAGTGATATTAATCCATTCGATAAATTTGAGGGAACAGATGAAGTTGAGAAACTAGATTTCAAGTTCGTCGAAAAGAGCACAAAGTACTTTATTGGATAATGGCAAGATTTTTTTTACCGATAAATGATCCAACTTGGTTTGATGAACTTAAAATTATTTCATCTTACTATGAGTCTGAACTGGAAAATACCATTCAATCACATATTGAAACTGTTTTTCCAGAATATATAGCTATTCCCTATAAAAAAGACATTTATGCTCCTGGTGTAGCCCAAGGAAGAGCCCCTGACTTAGCGCTAATTAGAAAAGATTATTCAGATTGGTGGATAGTTGAAGTTGAATTAGAAGGTCATAGCATAAAACATGTTAAAGCTCAAGTAGAGTGTTTTTTAAATGGTACATATAACTCATTTGAAGTTGCAAAATATATTAAATCAAAAGATAATGATAATTTATTAAACTTCGATAATTTACAAGTGATGATAAACAATCATCAGCCAAAGGTTATGATTATCGTTGATGACCATGTTGCTGATTGGAAAGATGAACTGAAAAAACTGGATGTTAAGATTTGTGTATTCCAAGTTTTTAAAAGTACTGTTGGACATCGTGCATATAGATTGAATGGTCAATATCCATTTATTTTTTCGAATGAATCTCATTGTAAGTTTCTCAAAACACCTGCTAATCTTTTGGAAGTACTTGAGCCAGACTGGTTCGTAAAAGGTCTTGAGAGATCCTATATTTTACCAAAGAATAGATCCAGTTTTTTTTCGAAAGAATATTGGCTTAGGCTCGTAGAATTTGGTGAAAATCAGAATTTAAATCAAATTGATTACTTAAAAGACAGGGAAGTTGAAATTGACTTTGAAGGAAAGTTAAGTAGATGGAAAGTTATAGAAAACAAAAATAAAATACTTCTTAAGGCTATTGGTGTTAATATACTGGATGTTAATGGAAATTATAGACTTTATGCTAACAGTAATTTCAAATTATTTATTAAACCTAATTAGAAAATGAATATACAATTTGGAATAGAGATAATTAATTCATACAAAAGACTTTCTTATAGTCCTTGGTATGCCTTGGCTGAATTTGTTGATAATTCCACACAAGCATTCACAGATTACGCAGATGTCCTTCAACCCCTTTATGAGAAAACGGGGGAAACTTTAACAGTCAAAATTGAATTAGACACAGATGAGCATGGTGATTATTTGCGAATCTACGATAACTCAATAGGTATGAGTAGGCAAGTTCTCGAAAATGCTGTCGTAATTGGTAAACCACCAATGGATAAATCTGGTAGAAATAAGTATGGGCTTGGTATGAAAACAGCGGCTTGCTGGTTTGGTGATTATTGGACTGTAAAAACTAAAACATTGGGAGAAACAATCGAACACACGATTACTATAGATGTACCTAAAATAGCTTCGGGTAATACTGATTTGAATTATTCAGTGTTGGAGGGCAAAGGCTTTGATGAGCATTACACTGAAATTATAATTCGTAAACTACATCGTAATGTAAGAGCAGGAAGAACTTCGGGAAAGATAAGAAACTTTCTGAAGTCAATATATAGATTTGACTTCCATAGAAAGAATTTGAAGTTATTCTGGCGAGGTGAAGAACTTAAATGGGATTGGCAGGAACTTGAGAATAGGGTTTTGAGACGTATCGACGGAACTCTGGAAAAGGAGGAATTTGAATTCTCGATTGGCAGCAAAATTGTGAAAGGTTGGGCTGCTGTTTTTGAACGAGGCAGTAGACGTGATGCAGGATTTTCAATCTTGCAGTCAGAGAGAGTGATAATAGGTTGGCCAGATTCCTACAGACCTGAAACAATATTTGGTCCGCAGGAAGGTGGTTCTAACGATTTAGTCAATCAAAGACTAGTTGGAGAGCTATTTATGGACAACTTCGAAGTTAGTCATACTAAAGATGAAATACTATTTGAGAATGAAGAATTGGATGAATTGGAATCAAAACTTCTTGAGAAATGTGATAGACTGAGGAAACTTGCACTTTCATACAGAAAATATGATGCGGACGAGAGAAAACCTACAAGTGATCAATGCGAAGAAGCACTTTCGTCATTTCAATTGGAACTCAATTCTAAACAATTAGTAACTTCTTTTGAGTCTCTTGAAATACCAGATGCGGAATTGATATATGAATCCAACGAAGCGGTAAAAGACTCCATAATGAAGAGAGTGAAACCAACTTTAACGGCTAAACTTGGAGAGATTGAGGTTTGGCTTTATTTAGTAGAAGAAATGTCTCCTTACGAGCCGTATGTAATTATTGAATCAATGAAAAGTAAAACTATGGTAGTGGTTATCATCAATAAGGCGCATCCGTATTGGAAACATCTTAATGGCTCAGAAAGTATATTGAATTTTTTGCGCCATTGTGTTTATGATGGGGTAGCTGAGTGGAAAGCATATTTCAAAAGTGGAAGAATTGATCCTGATACCATTAAACTAATAAAAGACAATCTCTTACGAGTGCCATTTGAACTAAAATAGCCATGTTCAGATACCTGATCTCAAAAATAATTCAAAAGACCACCTTTGCCCCATGTATTAGTTCATTAAGATCACCATCGAAGACTCAGAAATCAAGCTTAACTAAATAAGTGTTTAGCAATTAGTGCAAAATTTTTGCTAGAAGAAAATATTTCCCAACATAAAATCACATTTAAAAATCTTTGGTTGAAGCAGTTCGTATAAAGTTAAACTAAAGAATGGAACAAACGTTTTGGATGCCATGCGAGAAAAGTTAATGCCAAAAGAATTATGACATTTGAAGAATTTAAAAAACAGTTAGACAAGGCGACAACTGAAGAAGTTGTTAAGGCAACTTATGCGACCTATTTTAAACTGAAATACGATACTTCACATCATCATGACCTTTACACGCCACAAGTACTTTTTGAGTTCAAGGCGGACAAGAATTTTCACAACTTAAAAGCACTTGCGACTATTCTTGCCCAATCACTTTACTACATCAGACGACTGAAATACGTTGAAGTTGAGAAAGCAATTCCCTTTTTCATTTGCCTTGCCGACAAAAACGAGGCGACTTTAACAGAAACTCGCAAGTGGACAACTTACTACACGAATGACGCTTACGATTGGGAACGACCAGCAAGCAAGCCTGACCCAATGCTTGTTGACCATTTGGTAAAAGAACCTGAAACAGGAAAACTTCACGTTTATTCCGTTACCAAAAAACAAGAGCAAGAAGCATTTAAGAAAAACCTTGACAACGCTCTAAATCCACAAATGATTTTGGATTTTGGCGACAAGAAAGTAATCAATGAAGAAAATTTTGAAGCCGTTTTTGAACATTGGAAATCGGTAATCGGCCCCTACATAGTCAACGGCTACAAGCCATCTTTTTATTTCCTCGCCAACATTCAGCGTGACAAAGTAATCATTGACAAAGATAACAGCCGAGTAGTTTTCACCTTTGAAGACAAGAACTCAAAAACGCAAAAAGTCCTTATGAAGGACTACGATTATTTTTGGAGTGTCTACGACTATGTAGAAAATGCAGAAACTATAAACGGTATTCACGCTAAACTTGACCGACTAACAGACGAAAGCCAAAGGAGATTTGAAGGAGAATTTTACACGCCTTTGCGTTTCGGACAAAAAGCCGTTCACTATTGGAACGAAGTGCTTGGAAAAAATTGGTATAAATCAGGCAAGTTTCGAATTTGGGATATGGCTGCAGGAACCGGCAACCTCGAATATCATTTGCCTGCCGGAACATACAAGTATTTATATATGTCAACGCTTCACGGTAGTGAAGCAGACCACTTGAAAAAAGTATTTCCAAACGCAACTTGTTTTCAATACGACTATTTGAATGATGATGTTGAATACGTTTTCAACAAAGGAAATTTGCCTTTTGAACCCAACTGGAAACTTCCAAAAAAGCTAAGAGACGAATTAGCCGACCCAACAATTACTTGGATAGTCTACATCAATCCGCCATTTGCAACTGCTCAAGTTGGTGGAGCAAAAGGCGACAGTAAAAAAGGAGTAAGCAAAACGAAAGTTGAGGTTGTAATGGATAGAGAAGATACTGGACACGTAAAACGTGAACTGTTTGCACAGTTTATGTTTCGTATTGCTCATGAACTACCAAAAAATTCCTATTTGGGAATGTTCTCGAAATTGAAATACCTTAATGCACCTGACAGCATAGAATACAGAGACAACTTTTTCAATTTTAAATTTGAGAAAGGTTTTTTATTCAAGTCAACTACTTTTCACGGAGTTAAAGGAAAATATCCAATCGGCTTTTTAATTTGGAATTTATCAAAGCCAAGAGAAAAAAAGTCAGTAGAAATAGATATTGCAAATGAAGATGCTCAGACAATTGGAGTAAAACATTTACAGTTAATAGAAAAGAAAGACGTTTTGAATAATTGGTTTCCACGACCTCAAAATTCAAATGACTATATTTTGCCACCAATGAGTAATGGTATAACTGTTAGAGATGGAAATACAGATACAAGACATAGAGCAAGACCCGATTTTTTAGCTTCGATTTGCAGTAAAGGCAACGACTTTCAAAATAACAATTACGTTTCAATACTTTCCTCACCAAGTGTAAGTGCAGGAGCTTTTACAGTTATCAAAGAAAATTTTGAAAAAGCTTTGACACTTCACGCAGTAAGAAAAATTCCAAAACAAACTTGGCTCAATGACAGAAACCAATTTTTAATTCCGCATACCGAGCCGACAAAAGAATTTCTAAACGATTGTGTTGTTTGGAGTTTGTTTGCCTCATCAAATGAAACGACAGCTTTAAAGAATGTTCAATATTTAGGCAGCACCTATCAAATAAAAAATAACTTCTACCCTTTCCGACTTGAAGAAATCAAACATTGGGAAATCAAAGACCCTGATTTTAAACTTCAAATCGTAAACGACCAAAACCGTTTTGTTGCGGATTGGCTTAAAAAGAATAACTTATCCAACGAAGCGAAAGAAGTAATCGAAAAAGCAAAAACGGTTTACAAAATCTTTTATGCAAACCTTAACCAAATGGCAACCAACAAATGGAAAATTGACACTTGGGATGCAGGTTGGTATCAAATAAGACGCTGCTTGACCGAACACAACATAGCTATGGACGAAATAAAGGAAATGAGCAAGTCAAACGAAAATCTGGCCAACAAAATATTACCACAAATAGAAGAGTTCGGATTCTTAGATAAGGATGAAGTGTTCGATAATATATAGGTAAAGTTCCTTTCATTAAAGATTACATTTCTTCCCTTTCATATGGTTAACTGAATTTTCTTCCTACCCACCGCATTAAATTTTCTCATCACTTTGGCTTCTCCCTTTTCTACTTCAGCAATGACTTCAACCTGTTAGGTGAGCGTGTTTCTTCTTTTGAAACCGCCATTTGTATTGTTGTAAGAGTCTCAATTTTCTGACCTTTGGTTAAGTTTGAAAACTAAAACTTAAATCAATGAATAGAACACTAAGGAAGTTCAAAGCGAAGTTTAAGACTACTTCGGCCATAGAGGGTTGAAAATAGCAAACCACATTACCAGAGGTCGCCAATGCTTATTAGATTTATTCCACCCTGGCACAAAAATATCGCAACCTTGGATGCATCATTTTTTCGATCATGTCGTCTTACAAGAAAAACTCTAGCCAATGAAGCGACTAACATTTATTACTCAAATTTATCTGCTATCCGCACTATCTGCATTTGGACAACAAAACGACACAATCAGGAAGCCATCATCATTCTTCCCAAAAGAAAGAGCACAAATCTTAGTTGTTGGTACCTTTCATATGGATTATCCAAATCTAGATGTGATTAAAATTACTGATGAAGACAAAATAGACATCTTGACGGAACCCAAGAAGACAGAACTAACGGAGTTAATAAACTACATAAAGATTTTTAAGCCTACCAAAATAGCCATAGAAGCCTTTCCAGATTGGAATGCAACAGAAAAGCTTTCTAAATATAAGGATGGAGCATATAGAAATGAGCGTGATGAACGATTTCAAATCGCAATGCGACTTGCAACAGAATTAAATCTTGACACAGTCTATAGTATTGACGCAGAGTCCTTTGATCCTGAAATAGAGAAGATCGATTCCGTTTATTATCAAAACCTTATCAAAGATTTTGATTTTGAAAGTGATGATCCTTATCTAAAATCGTATAAAGAGTTTTATTCCTACAATAATAAGCTGGTTTCTAAAATGAACTTGCTCGATTATTTTAAATATATTAATTCTGAGGAGTATCATAAAATGGACTATGGTGGATATTTAGTGGGTGATTTTAAACTTGACAGTACACGGGGGGCGGATATTCTCTCCATCTGGTGGTATAACAGAAATCTACGAATATTTAGAAACCTTCAAGAAATAACTGCTAGCACACATGATAGAGTACTCGTTGTATTTGGCAATGGGCACGCCTCAATTTTAAGGCAATTGATTCAATGCTCACCAGAGTATGAATACATTGAATTCAATGAATTAGAATAAGGAAGTAATCGATTTGAAATAGCTTAGTTCAATCATTATGTACGCCATGTGTTTTGCGCCGAATTTCGCTTGACGGTTGGGATAAAATCAGTTGCGATGTCTCGAGCATGCCGAAGAGAATTCTTATCTTACATGTCTTGTGTAGATTTACAATGATGCCTATGTTTACGTAACGATAAGCTAAATGGAAATAAAAGGTTTAGCACTACGCTGTATAGACGTAACGTCTCACTCGGATTTATAAACAAGAACATTTAGAACAAAAAATGAACGATAATGACACCAAACGACTTTCAAGACTAACTGCAATTTTGACAATCTTACAAACGAAACGACTTTTAACTGCCTCGGAGTTAGCAAGCAAATTTTCGGTTAGTAAAAGAACAATTTATCGAGACATTAAAGCACTAGAACAAGCAGGTATTCCCATTTTGATAGAAGATGGAAAGGGTTATACTTTAATGGACGGTTATAGAATTCCCCCAGTAATGTTTACTGAAACCGAAGCTAATGCTTTGGTTACAGCCGAACAATTGGTTAAAAAAAATAAAGATGCTTCTTTTGTAAAAGACTTCACAGATGCAATTACTAAAATAAAATCGGTTCTAAGAAACAACACCAAAGACAAAGCGAATTTACTTTCTAATCGCATTGTATCGGGACAAAACACCCAAAGCAATCACACGAGTGATAATTTATCGACCCTCCAATTGGCTCTGACAAATTTTAATCTTGTCAAAATCAAATATTATTCCCCAGATAATGACCAAACATCAGAAAGAACTGTAGAACCTTTTGCAATTTACGCAACCCAAGAAAATTGGCTGCTCGTCGCATTTTGCCGATTTAGAAATGATTACAGAGCATTTCGTCTTGATAGAATTAAAAGTTTGCAGGTGCAAAACCACACATTTGAACCTCATAAATTGACCCTTGAAGACTATTTTGATCTTTGCAGAAAAAAATGTTCACCACCCTTGACATAAGGTTGTCACAAGAGCATTCCAAATTTGCGAACCAAACAAAAATAAAAAGATAGTGAATTACAACTTTCGCAACTTAATTTTTCTTGCATTACTGCTAGGCTCATTCAGAGCTCAATCCCAACAACTAACGGATACGTTAAAAACAATGAACAATATTACTAGGTTAAAATTTCACATAATCGGAATATCAATAAGAACAATCAATGCCAATGGTCAATCAGCCAAAGACATCGAAGCATTGTGGGGAAAGTTTTGGGGTGAAGAAATTCAAAAACATATTCCAAATAAAATAAGTGATGAAATTTATGCCGTTTACACTGATTATGAAACAGATTTCACGGGATATTATACTACCATTATAGGGTTACCAGTCAGCTCGTTAGAACAAATTCCAAAGGGTTTTGTAGGAATAACAATTGAAACGGGAGAATACCAAAAGTTTGTTTCCAAAGGAAAAATGCCAGAAGCTGTTTTCAATACTTGGTTGGAAATATGGGCAAATGAAGAACTAAACCTTAAACGCGCCTACAAAGCGGACTTTACTATTCACGGACAAAAATATTATGACGGAGAAAAAGCCGAAGTTGAGACTTTCATATCTGTAAAAGAATAGAGGAATTGAAAAGGATCATATGCCTAAGAGCGCAAAGCCTAAGAGTGTCAACGGCAAACAAAAAACAACAACAATTAATGAGCACATTTAAGGATAATTTTTCTAAACAGGCAGAGGTTTATGTCAAGTTTAGACCGACATATCCAAAGGAATTATTTGAATTCTTACATGGTTTGACTGCGGAACATCAGTTGGCTTGGGACTGTGGAACCGGAAACGGGCAATCAGCCATAAAATTGACTAATTACTACGAAAAGGTTTATGCAACAGATCCAAGTCAAGAGCAAATAAAAAATGCTATTCCTCACGACAGAATAGTCTATGAAGTTGAAAATGCTGAAAGTCCAAGTGCACTGGTAGACAATTCTGTGGACTTAATCACAGTTGCTCAAGCTGTCCATTGGTTTGATTTTGAAAAATTTTACGGACAGGTAAAGCGAGTTTCAAAGAAAAATGGAATAATCTCGGTTTGGGCTTATGGTATTCCGACAATAAACGAAGAATTAGACAGCATCATCAAAGACTTTCACGACAATATTGTTGGCGAATTTTGGCTTCCCGAGAATAAACTGATCGAAAAAGAATATTCAACAATACCCTTTCCTTTTGATAAAGTAAAAACACCAGATTTTTTCATCCAAAAGCAAGTAACGCTTTCGGAAACAGTAGGACATTTGAGAACTTGGTCTGCGACTCAAAAATACATTGACAAGTATAATGAGAATCCTTTGGAACGATTGTCTCAAAAGTTGAAAGAACATTGGAACGACATTGAAACGGAAAAAAAGATAACATGGAAACTAATTTTAAAAGTGGGAAAAATTGCCAAATGATTAACTGATATGGCATCGGATCGCCTGATTCGAGATGATTCTGAAAGCTATCGCAATCTCGTTGTGCTGAACCGGTCGTATAAATATGAAGCTATCGATTTTAAGGCTTACTCTCGGAAAGATATGCTCATAAAAAATATAATTAGAAACTAATGATAGTATATCGGGGATTGAGCATGCAAAAATGGAAAGAAATTGAAGAACAAGGTTTTATTGCTCCACGTTCAAATTCGTTCTCTATCTCATTTCAACATGATGGCGTCATTTACTACGACGGCTCTGCTACTCATGGGGAATCTCTTCGTAATGCAGTTTTAGGTCACCAGATAGACTCAAACATTTTTCAAACTTCTGGTATCTCTACTACACCTATTTGGGACATTGCGAAGAAATATGCACTACGCAACAAAAAGCATAGCTCAGGAGTGATCTTGGAGTTAGATCTGGCCACTTTGTCTAACGCGGAATATGAATGGTTTGACATAAATTCTATTGTTCCTCATCCAGAAAATCCAGAAGACAATGAAATTCTCATTAAAAGAAATGACAATGGAAATTTCCCAATCGAATTATTCAAAATTAATTTTGTTAAACTCTTATTTCCGATGGTTGTATTCATAACCTCATTTTCCCTCCCGCATTAAACCTCCCAGTAGCCTTGGCCTCACCCTTGGCCACTTCAATGATCACATCAACTTCGTGGGCGTGGGTATTCGTGCCCTTGAATCGGCCTTCTTTGGTGGTGTGGTAGATGAAAATGAAGGATGTTTCCGGGTGCTGCTTACGAAGGAGCTCTATGTCTGGAATGTCAATACCAGCTTTCGATACGGAGTCTATGAAGACAAATTGATACATGCTAACGTCAGAAGGAATTCGATCTGTGATGAAAAGATTGGGGTGTGACGCATTGAGTCGGTCAATCTTCTCTTTCAAAGTATAACCAAAACCTTCTTCAATGGCGCAAAAAAGCACTTTGCCATGATTGCTGGCCAAGTGCTTTGCAAAGTCCAAACAAAGGGTTGATTTACCCGATTTTGGGAGTCCGTAAACCATTGCGGAAAATCCCACTGATGGATCACCGATTAGCTCTTTGTATTTACCTGTCAACCCAATGGTTTGAAACTCCATTCCAAGGAGCTCACCAGAGGGCACAATAATCGTTTCATCTCCAAAGTCCTCCTCCTCTTCGGTTCCGTTTAGACTTTTTTTTTGACTGAACAGGTCTTCTCCAACGATACCAAGCAGCCCGTTGAGCTCTGCCTTAGCAATAGAAAGAGAGCTCGCATTAGCTTCAAGAAAGGACTTCAAATTTTCATAAGCATCATTGAGCTTTTTGGCGTACTTGTCATTTCGAGAAATTTTGCCGCCTTTAACCGCTTTCTCCATGCGATTCATCAAGCGTTCAGCTTTTTCCTTTATGCCGACCTTTCCATTCAATCCAACATAGGCTTTAAGAAGCGCGATGGACAGCATGCTTTCCTGACTGTTCGCAATTTCAAGATAGCGTTTCAAGTTTTTAGCGTCGATCTTGATTTCGGCCATGTCTCCCATTTTCTCATAGGCTTTGATGAGTTGGTCCTGCATCAATGCGATTTCCTTTGCGAATGGTGAATCCTTACGAATTCTTCTTTCTAAAATGGCTCTTTGAAGGCCAGCAAGTAGGTTCAGGATTTGAGCTTGTGTCTTCACCTTGCCGTGCATGTTTGCATATCGTTTGATGAACTGAACATCGGTATCAATTCTCTCTATAAGTTCTGCCTCCACTTCCTCTGGCTCTTCTTCATTGGTGATGGTTCGTACCAGGACCATATCATTTTCTTCGATGAAAGATTCTGCATCCTCAATCGAATCGAATTTTTCATTTGCAAACTTTTGATCGGTGGCCACATCCCAAACGATAAACTTAGATGAGTTTTTTGAGGCAGGTCTAATCTCGACTTTCTTACCGGAATAGTTCTTCTTTGGAGTCTTTTTATCGGGAGTGGGTTTTGGCTTTAGAGTTGGCTTTTGCTTTGGATCAGGTTTAGCTGGCTTGTTTGGGTTTTTGGCCAAGTAATCTCCTAACTTTTGGAAGTAAGCCTCTACCACCCTTTTGATATTCTCATTGGAGTTGTATGCAGCCCAATTATTTTGCGCTGCGCCTTCAACGAGTTTATGACCTTTGGCCAATGCCTCAGGCATGGTTGACCAGTTGATATTTTTTGCCTCTGAGAAGTAATTTTTGATATTGATCATGGTATATGGTTTGAATGGTTAAATGGAGAATAGTTCAAGTTCGACTTCAAGCGCAAGTGCTTCGAGCTCTAGTTCACTCGAAAAGGATTCTGCGGCCTCTGGCTGTGGAACACCAGCTTGTCTAAACTCGAGAAGGTAGTTGAGTCTTTCAAATTCTTCCGCCCGATTAACAGCGGATCGACCTTCCACCTGCAGCGCAGATTTCTTTTGCTCGATTTCAGCTCTCAGATCGCTCCAGCGCGGTGAATTCTGTTCGCCCTTATAAGTTTCCGCCCGAAGCTGTAAAGCCGATTTATCGGCCTCGTATTGAGCCGCAACGGGTGCAAGATCGCTAGTGAGGGAGTAGCCTTTCGGTTTTAGAATGGTTCTTTCGGTCTTTCTGACCTTGCTGACGTATTCTTTAAAGTAAGAAAGGAAATACTTTGCAGAAAGAAAAATGCCAAGGACAGGATAGCTGTTCTCGATCTTTCTTCCAATGGATAGAATGTCTTTGTCTTGTTGATCGCTACTATTTAGGACTACCTCTATTTCCTCCTTTAATTCCTTGGCTTTTTTTACTTGTTTACTTAGTATTTCACCGTCTTCAGCAGCCTTGGGTGTTTCCTTCAGGAATTCTGAGTTCAGCAGCGTTGTGTGAAAGGTGCGAATGGTTTCAAGGCCTTTCTCACGGTAGGTTTGATAATCCTTGATATCGCTTTGAACTTCTTTGATGGCCTCAATTGCATTTAGAAGTTTTCGGTACTCACGATTGATTTGTTCTTTCTCTTGGTCAAAGAACATTTTTACAAGACGATCAACGTCTGTGATTAGCGCGAGTTTGATTTCTTCAGGATCGAGGCTTTCAAGGTCAAGTACATTGCCGCGATCACCACGGAACCAAATGTCATTGATGCGTGAGGTCTTTTCTTCAAGCTTCTGAAAAACAAAAACGTCCATTGAATCTTGAATGAGGGGCATTACAATGCGCACATAGCTGAATTGATTGCCTTGTCTCCATATGCGGCCTTCAAGTTGTCGGATGTCGGTTGGATTCCACTCCGGATAACAATTATATATAACAGTTCCCCGTTTTTGCAAATCTATCCCTTCACGAATGGTGGCCGTGCCTATGATGATCTTTACAACTCCGTCGAGAAATGCTTCTTTGATCGTTTCTTTTCGTGTATCGTTGATCTCAGATGAAATGATCTCAACCTCATCCACTTTGGTACGGTCGTACATCACTCCAGATTGATAACCGATTTCCTTTTCGAGATACTCTTTGATTAATGGAAAGAACTGCTTTCCTCGGTTCATATAAATTACTTGACCAGACACGGCTTCCTTGTGATCCTCATGCCAGGACTTCACCGATCGGATGCATTCCATCACATACTGAATCTTTGGACTTTCCTCTACAAATTCTTTGTAATTCTCAGGATTTCCATTGAGAATGAATGGTGACAATGCATTGTCCAAACTATAAGCGAGCGCCCTGAAGAGATTTCCCATATCGAGTTTGCCCTGCGTTGAGCTCTTGGCCAAACTCACAATACTATTCTGATTCTCCCTTTGCTTTGGAGTCATGTTGATATAGGTGAGCACTTGCTTGTCCTGTGCAAGTCTTACCTTGGAGTTATTGAAGTCATAAAGTAGCGGAAGGTTGATCTTCTTTGGTCTCACAACTCCAGCTTCCTCTCCAGTTTTGTAGAGGATGTGATTGTAAATGAGCTTCTGTAAAATCCTTCGATTGGTGAAGCTTTTGATAACTTCTTTCTCTACGATTTCCTCCTTGTAATTGGCTGTCCATTCAACTGTTGGAAGCACGAATAAATCAAAAAATGTATCAAGGTTCTCGATACCATTGTCTCGAAGAGAATCATAGGCCACCAGTGACAACATGGAGTATATCTCCAGTGGTGAATTGGAAAAAGGTGTGGCCGTCAATAGCATGGTATTCCTTCCAAACTTTCGTTGGATGAAGTTGAGAATAAGGAATGCCTTTTGGCCAGTTTCCGAAGTGGCAGATTGGATATTGTATCGCTTGTTTCCGTCATCGTCGGCTTTTACCTGAGAAAACACATTTTTGCATCTGTGTGCCTCGTCAATTACAGCGTAATCAAAACCTAGCACATCCACGTCTGCAATCGTATTTTTAAGACCGATACCAATCATTTCACGAAACTTTTGGTATTCGATTTCTTTATCTCGGTGTGACTTCTCTTTGGATTGACCTAGAATGTTTACAAGCTCTGTGAATAATTCATCGGAAACGGACTCTCCAAAACCCAATCGTTTGAAACCCTCATAAGTAACCATCGTGATACTCCTTTCCGGTACCGCGCTGCTAAGGTCAATTTTCCCAACGATATCCGTTCCTAGGTTATACCAGTCGTTGACTGTAATTCCAGTATGTGAAAGGACTCCAGAGACAAATTCCCCCGTTTTCTTATCAGTAAATCCAATGATCTCATTCATCCACTTCTTGTAGGTCGGTTTTGGAACCACCACAAGGGGGCGCTTACACTTTCCAGAGTATAGGTTGTGTGCGAGGTTGACAATGGCCGTCATGGTCTTTCCTACTCCCACATCAAAAGCATTGATGCCCGAACCCATAGCCTCCATAAAGGCGACACCTTCACGCTGAATGTCTGTGATTTGTAAAAGCCCTGATTTGAACCTTGCTGAACATTCAAAGCCAATTGGAACTTTCGAGTAATTGATGTCCGATTGACCATTGTATAGTCTATTCCAGGAATAGTCCAGTCGCTGTTGATCTTCAAAGGTGAGCACTTCGTGTAAAAAACGAGAAAACAATCGTTCACCTTCAATCCTCGCATTTGCTTTGAGTTCTGCTTTTTCCTCTTTACTCATTTTATCATCACGCAGAGCGCGATTTGCGATGTAGTAGTCTGCAATATCCACGGAGGTACTCTTTTCAAAATCAGAGTCAGCATTGAGCGTATAAAGCCACTTCACAAATACTTGTTGAAGGGTGTATCTGGTTTCTCCATCGAAGCGAATGTTGATCTTTTCACGATCCTTTTTTCGCTCCAGCTTCCCATTGACTTTTTTTAGTTCTTCTGCATTCTCGAGCTCCATGAATTCCTCACGGACCTGAGTGAGAAAGAATATAGCTGGATCTTGGGCGAAGTCTGAGATAGCCGTAATGATTGGTCTTTCCTTAGGGTCAGCATTTCCGACGGATAGAAGCTCGGGTTTTGCTTGGGTAATTGCTTTCAAGTGCTGTTCATAGACTTCTTCGCCCCAACTTTTGATGATGTCTTCCTTGTCCTTTTCTAGTTGGACTTCTCTATCATACATGTTGCCATAGGTATAAATCGGAAATGGAAGAAGTTCCCCGGCCATATAGAAAAGAGCTCCCACTCGAACGAGGTTGAAAAGTTCATCTTCCAGTGCTTTGCCCATAGATTTGATGTAGTACTTTTCCCAACCTTTCATTGGGACAAAGAGCTTTCTTTTGTACCACACCCAAGCTTTTATTTCTGCCTCGGATATGCCCTTGTTATACTTTGCAACAACGTCTTGAAACTTGAGCACCTTTGCCTCAGCGTCTCCAAGTCCTGAAAGCTCATTAGCCTCCTTTAAAATTCGTCCTAAAAGTGATTGTTGGTTTCGAATTTCGGAGGTTAAATAAGGATTTAATTGTCCAAGTCCTTCAATGGAATCTATTCCTGATAGGTAGTTCATAGGTCTGTTATTTGAAGCTCTATTTCAAGAGCTAATGCTTCTAATTCTAAGGTGTGTGATGAAGTTGTTCCTCTGTTTTGCTGCATGAACTTCATAATGTGAAGATTTGCATCTCTTACATCCATGTAATTGATATTCTCAACCATCCAATCGCCTTCAGTAATTTGAAGGTTGTAGTCAACTCCTCCTTGGTATAAGCGAATTTTGAAACGATCATTAGTGTACTCCACATCAAAATCGGGATCACTCGCATCGAAGTAGCTAATACGCCATTCAAAGGGAACAGGAAGAATCAGGCGACCTTCACCGAGTGCGTGCTCAATGGTGTTTACAATCCATGTTTTGTCTCCCTTAACAGAAAGAGGAAATTCACGGGAGGTGGTAATAATTTCCTCTCCGCATACTTTTTCAGGGTGAGCGCTGAACCAATTATTAAAACTGCATTGCTCGATGAGGGAAAGCTTTTCACTTGGAAATTCCTTTTCTTGCATTCGAACCTCACAGAGCATTTTTTCGTGCGCCTTGTTTCGCATTACTCCATTTCTAAGAAGCGCGATATCTGGTGAATCAGCAGAGGTCTCTTTTATGGCTTCTCTAAAGATTTCCAGACGTGCTCTCCAATATTCAGGTCTGAATTCAAAGTCCATATTCAAGTGATTTGATTCTCTCAAAGATGAATTCTGCGATATCGGGGACGATGGAGTTCCCGAGAGCTGCGATGCGCTGAGCATCGTCCAATTCTCTGGAAACCCCATCATGTATTCCAAAAGATTTGGGCAAAGTCTTTTTCCCGTCAGTGCGGCGTATTGTTCGGCTAAGTTTCCATTTGGATGATTGTGGAATCTGTTCTCTAAACTCGTTGCTGAAAATGACGCTCTCGTATTTCCGTCCGAGGCCGATGGGGTAAGCCACAACCCAGAGTCTTTTGCGAAGGTGGGGTGCTCCAAATTCGGCAGCAGATATGATTGTCCATTCCGCATCATACCCGATGACGGCAAGGTCATATAAGACTTTCTCGAATCCTTTTTTGGTAAGTGCCGGGACATTCTCAATGACTACGTATTTGGGTTTGACAATGGAAATGATTCGAGCAAAGTGAGTCCAAAGGCCACTGCGTTTTCCTTTAATGCCAACGGTGGTATGCTTCCCCTTAGAGTTCCAAGTCCGCGCATTGGAAATGTCTTGACATGGAAAGCCTCCGGAGATGATATCGACTTTTTTAGGATTTTGAAATTTTGTAATGTCTGGGTGAAGTTCCGATTCTGGAAAATGCGTGCGAAGTACCTTTTGACAATGTGGTTCAATCTCGCAACACCAAATGTTTTTGAAACCAACATTTCGAGCTGCAAGATCGAATCCTCCAATACCACTAAAAAGACTTCCATGCTTCATTAGATCATATCAAGTTCTTGCTCAATTAAGGGAATCACAGCGGCAGGAACCATCTGATCATGGATCACCTTTCGGATCACCATTTCCTCGACTTTGCTGTAACCATAAACACTATTAACCAAAGCGAAGAGGTTTGGCGCGTTCGCCTCAGTGACCTTCTTCAACTGTTTTAAAATCTCCTCACGAAGCTGATTAATACTTCGAGAATTGACCTGATCGGTTCCCTGTAGGCTGCGATCCCCTGTATCTGCAAATGAGAAATGTCCTTTGTCTGTAACGATGATGTGATCTAAAAGAGCGACATCAAATAGTTTAAGCGCTTCCTTCAGGCGCTTGGTGATAGCCTTGTCGGCCTCACTTGGAGTAAGATTTCCACTGGGATGATTGTGTGAGATAATGACAGCCTTTGCGAGTGTTTTGAGTGCGACTGCCGCGACGATTTCTATATCGACGGGCGTTGAATTAATCGTTCCAGTAGAATGATGATAATAACCAATTATTTTGTTGGCTTGATTAAGATACAATGCAATAAAGTGTTCTTGCACTTCAATACCTTTTAGAATGATGTCTCTGATGAATTGAAAAGCATCAAACGAGGAGGTCACATTGCCAAAGAAGTAGCGTTCTCCAGTAAAGGTGAGTTCGATCTCGCGAACTTTAAACTCTGCATCGAGTTCTTCGATTTTGCTTTCTAAATCCGAGTATGCTTCTTTTTCAAAGACAATCCTTGGTGGTGTGTGGTTAGTTTTATAAGTCATGGCTATTTCCTTCTGAAAATGAGAATATCTGTGGGAACTTGGGAAGCTTTGAAGACGGGCGGTAATCGATAAGCATCCACGAAATCAGCGATCTCTTGCATCTCTAATTTTTCATCATTGTATGAAATCCCATTTCTCATAAAATTGCTTGAAGTGAGATACACAAGAAGTCCTCCTGGTCGTAGTAGCTTTAATCCGTAGTACATAAAGAAAAGCTCGATTTGGCGCATCTTGGGTTTTGAGAAATAACTTGAATACTTGTTCTTGTACTTTCCGTATGGAGGATTTCCGAGCACAAGAGAAAAAGGATATCCATCAAGCCAAGTCAGTTTGCCTTTGAGTCTTTGAGTAAATCTTGGAGGTTCAAGAAATGCTGTTTCAAAATAGCCTCCATAGATTTTAGCCTCTGGATATGTGATCTGAGCAATGCGTTTAGAAATAGGATTGATTTCAAATCCATAGCATCGATCTTTGAATGGAGCTGGAGCTAAAAGTCTACCAGTGGCCAAAGAAGGTTCAAGGATGTTACCCTTCGCGTCAAACCCATGACGCATCGCAAGCTTCCACATCAGTTCTACAATGTAGTCTGGAGTATAAAACTCATAGAGAATACCCTCTCCGGTAGCGCCCTTTGAGCCTTGGCCACCATCACCCTCGTATTGTTGAATGAACGCAATATCAGAAGGGGTATATCCTTCGTTTTTTGAGTCTTTTTCTTTGATAAAAGCCTCAATTTTTCTATTGAGTTGATATTGGTTCATTTTTCTTTGAGAATCTCTATAAACTGCGTGTAAGTGATTTTTGCATTTGGGTTTTTAAGTGCAATGCGCTGCTCTAATTTTCGAGGAGAAAATATCCACAGCCAAGGCTTAATTCTTTCCCCTTTATACACTACTTGAACCAGAGTGTCTTGCATTGCAATAGATACATGCTGATGCTTATCATCGGCGTATCCAGTGATGTTGTACCACTGATCATTGTATGCAAATGATCTTACCTCAACTGTATCGAAAATCACACTGTCTCTGAGCTCGGTTACTATATGCTTTTCTGAGTTGTAGCTTGTTGTCAGTAAGGACTCTGCTCTTTTAGGCTTAACCTTTAAATTTCTTATTTCAGCAATAAGATTTGGATAGAGCTTGACCAGTTCCGAAAGCCTGAGCTGGTAAACTCCATTCTGGTAGGCAATTTGGCCAGCCCTTGTTTCAACTTCTTCTAAAGCCCTTACCTCAGCTTCAAAGTTTGCCGTTACACGGTTATTCTCGCTTTTCAGTTGACGCATTTGATCCAGGCACCACAGTACCATCAGGAAGGACAGTACTACGTATGCGAATACCAGTGTCTTCCAAAGCTTGTTGTGAAGTAGAATTTGAAGAACGCTTTGCATAGTATGAAGGTCTTTTTGTTTGTGCCCAGATATAGGCAGAAAGAATGGTCATGATTCCAGCGATCGCTGTTGTGGCGACGGTTTCCGAGTGGTTAAAAGTGGCAAATGCAGCAAGTGTCCCAAGAAGGATAAATGCAGCAACAGTGAGTTTCAATCTTGTTTTTGTTCTCATTTTTGTAAGGTGTATTTATGGGTTTAGTTTTCTGTCCAAACACCACCCTTGTATGTTTGCATGGTTGGCGAACCTGTAGTTGGATGTTTTCCGATTCGCATGTTACCTTCCGCATTCAATACGGCTACATTCTTTGTCCAGTAAATGAATCCTCCTTCCATGCGAATGAATAAAGGCGAACCACCTGCTTCTGTGCTGCGAAAAGTGGCAGGGTTCATGAAAGTTTTTTCCCCAGCAATGTTTTGATTGGTGCTAGTATCAACTGCACCTTCAACTTGTTTGACTTGTACTTTTTCCATTTTCTTTAAGTGGAGTAATAAATGATTACGCTATCTGTGGCATCTATTGAATAAGGGACGGAGAATTCTACCATATCCGTCCCAAGTTCTGCGGTAAGCTTTGTGATCAAAATGCCGTTGATGAATACTTGAACATCTTGATCGTTGGCAATGGTGCTGCTCAGTTGCAACTGTATTTTGGCACTTGGATGAGAAACTATTCCTTTGATTGTTTCCTTCACCCGGGTCGAGTTCTTTGCGCTGGCTGCTGTTGCTGCATCAAGTTTTGCCTCTGCCGCCAATTCACCTGCGTCCTTGGCCAACTGCTCAACCGTAGCTATCTTATCGAGCTCCGCCTGAAGATTTTCTACTTGTTTGATTTTAACCAGTTCGCCCATTTAGCATTAGCTGATTTTCAACCATTTTACAAGAATCACATCCTTCGATTCAATAGGAAAGCTGCCGTGCCAATGGAGCTGGCCATTAGCAACATGAAAATCCTTTGTTTGACCATACTGGTATTGGATGCCATTGATTGTGAAAAACAAACCAAGGGTTTCAGTGGATGAGGTAAACGGAAAGGAGCTCGCACCATTTGATGCGGTGAGTTCGATCTGTTCCCACTCAAAGGTTGGTGGTGTAAAATCTCCGCCATCTGTGGCCTCAAAAGAGCTAATGCGATAAATCTCTCCCTTTAAGAGAATTTCATCGTTGACCTTGTCACCAAGTATTTCGAGCAATTCTTTTGTGCTGAAATTCCTTACCTCTGCTGTTCTTAAATGTTTGAGTGTAAATCCCATTATTTCGATTTTTTCGAATTAGCTGGAGCAATTAGGTTTTTCCAAACCCATCTACCACCAAAGAATATGGCTGCTGCTCCAATTAGGCCAATTCCTCCTTTCGCTGCCGCTGCTGGGGTTATGTCAAGGCTTTTTTTTTAGCAGCCGCGATAATGCGATCATACAAATTGATGATCCCATTCTTATAGTTCTCACGGTTATCACCGTTCTTCTCACTGATATAAGGGGAGTATGCAATACGCTGCGCATAGGTCTTATAATCCTTTCCGGCAGCATGTGCAGCCTTGTATTTGCTCTCAATCAAACGAGCAAAATCCATGAAGCTCTCCTGAGGACTCTTGTAAACTCTGAACTTGAGCTTGTATTTATTTTTCGCCTCATAGAATTTACCATCCCAAAACTCATTGGGCTTTCCACCTGCGGTGAATCCAAAGAAGTTGTTGTAATTCTGAGAGAGATTGGAAGTACCCCAGCCGCTTTCTTGGGCCCCTTGCGCTAAAATCACAAAAGGATCCATATTGAACCTTTCACCTGCAGCTTTGGCATAGGGTAGATATTTCTCTACATAGCTTTCGCTTTTATCGCTCATTGCTCTTGAATTTTTATGTGGTTGGCGTTGACCCACCTTTCGGTATTGTCAACTGTTTTGAACTTGTAGAATCGTCCCTTACCTGTATCGAGTGTCATAATGAGATTACCAAGCAGCGTATTTGGACTTACGTGCGCGATCACTTTGAACTTCTCGTCCAGTACCTGTGAATGAGATAGTGTCAGTAGTCTTGAAAAAGACATTCCTTTCACCGATTTGTCTCCACCTTCGAAAAAGTCGAGAGGCTTCATCCAAGGAGTCAGTTTGATGCTTTCAGGATAGCGATCAAACATTGGTTTGTAGTATTCAAAAATGTCAACGTAAGTGGAAGAAGAGCTCACCCAAAAGATGTACTTCTTCTTGTTCATACTCCGAAGATTGACGGGCGCTTTTGCTCCATTCACTACATAGCCCACTTCAATGAATTTGACGTTGTTTACCTCGTCAAAATGCTGCTTTCCTGTTGCATAACCGATAAACTCTCCGGCCTTTGCTTTTCGAATGATATTGTTCTCTGAAAACATTTCATAGAAAGCTCCGTGATTGGAGGCATCAGGTGTCTTTCGAATGGTGACTTCCTTTTTAGCTACTACTAAATTTGACTTCTTAGCAAACTGTACGGGCGGTGCGCTCCCATTCTTGGTGGACTTCTTAGGATTACTGCTAACTATTGTAAGAAGTTTAGAATAATCGTCAGCAGAGAGTTCTCTTTGTAGATCGTCCAGTAGATTACTCTGATATAAATCCTTGTAATTCTTGGATACTTCATCAAGGTCTGTTATTGATCGAGCGGTATCGAAAATCAGTTTTTCATTTGTGCCGTCTGTACTAATCAACCATGAAACGCCCGACGGATTAAGTCCAGAACGAAAGTTCATAGCTTGTCGAACCGATGGCTTATCATCGGCTTGACTTTGCGCAGCATTCTTACTGATATCACCGATAATTTTTTTACCAAAGCGATATGCGAGATAAGTTCCACCAACGATTAGCAAACCGTTGATAATCTTACCTCGATTGTTGTTTACTGCTTCTATGACTTTCTGCTGAATGGGCATTTTATAGCATTGATCTAATTTTCATTTGCACCAGTGGCATTTCGACTTTTTTGGCGATAAGAGCGAGCTCTTGTGGCTTGAAAGTCTTTGCAATGGATTCTAGTGCTTGCTTGACTTGTCGTGCCTCAATGTCATTTCTCACATTGATTGACACTGTGATTTCGTTGCTAGGCATTTGCTGTTTGTTGGGGTTCTGAGGTATTGGTGATGTACCTTAGAATTTTTTGAATGTTGTTTTTGTCTTTTTCAAACTCAATAAAAAGTAGGTAGAGTGTACCTAGCTCTTGGTTGTTAAGTGTAGCGCTGAACTCTCCAATGAGTTTGATAATGCTTTGTCTTTGATCTGGTGAAGAGCTCGAACCCTCTTCAATGAGTTCTTTCTCCTCTTCCTGTCCAGCAAGAAAATTCATAGCCTCCGCCACTGGAGTTCCCGTGAAGAATTTTGCAAGACCAGGCATCGCCATCCCAATGATACTGGAATAGTATTCCACTTGTTTCTTTGCATCCAGGGTGGTTTGTAAATCGGCAACTTGAAACTGTAAATCAGCATTAAGTTCCTTTTGGACCTGAAGCTCTGCTTGCAATTGCTCAATGGCCTTTTGCCTTTCAAGTTCCGCGAACTTCCTCTGCACAAGATCATTCACCTCTGCCTCTCCAAGTCCCGAAAAATTGGTAGTGGTTCGGTGGATTTCCTCATCCAGTTCATTCACTTCAAAAGTCTTTGCCCAAATCAAAATTCCTTTGTTTTGGTCTTTGAACTCAACCTTAACTTTATCGGGATTCTCACTTTTATCATAGCTTCTAACGAGCTGTGAGAAGTTGGCCACCTCAGCATGTTCGATTGCGTTGAGTTTCTTGCCATTTCGATAGAATGTAGCGTTGAACACTACACTTGAATAGCCTTGCTTAGGAAAGGTGTTGATCATTTTCCGGCAGACTTCTATCAAATGATATATTCTTCGCTTACTCAATTTCTAAAGGGTAATTTGTACAAACTCAATGGTTTTCTTTTTAGCTGGAACTCCCGGTAGTTGAATGACTACAAGACCTGAGAAATCCTCAATGCCTTGTATCTCGGCTACATCCGATGGTATTATTCGCGATCTGCATTCTGAAACAATCAGTGTTCCCACCGGAAGTTGACTTGGCTTAATTAGAAAAAGGATTTCATTATAAGCCTTCATTTCATAGCGCGTAAAACCTGGTTCTAGGCTCAAGTATCGAAACTGTTGAAGTTTAGGCTTGATGCATCGCTGCTCGAGTTGGAGGTTGATATGATTCAAGTAGTCGTACATTCTTTCTCCTTAACGCTTACTTCTAACTCACATCGCAAGTAGATCGATACCACATACGGCTTAAAATCGGAAGTAGAAACTTGTTTGGTGTCCATGTAATAACCCGTCACTAGCTGCCCATTTTCAAGAGGAATATTTACCTCTTGATAATCAGGAAGCTGTTCCACTTTGGATTCAAATCCGACCATTGCATTGATCAAAAGTTGTTTTCTGCTATTGAATTCAAGAGCGAGTAATCCAATTTCGCTGAGATCGCTGGCCAGTGTCAACCCTTTGGTATGTCGAGCAATAAATCCAGTACAAACCTTTAAGTGAAGCGGAAGCTTATGACTAATTTCTACGATTTGTCCCAGCTCGTTGATTTCAACTTGAATGATTTGATAGCGAATCTTTGTAGCCATTATGAAGTCGTTTTTGGTTCATCATTTACTAGCCACAAGTAAATCTTTGCCTCATAGGGGAATGATGATTGGTCCATCGTTCCTCCATCAGTCACGCGACCTTCAATAGCAGATCCACCAGCTTCGATATTCTCCTCGAAAAGAAAGAACTTCATGTTCGGAGCTACTTGATGTCCGCACGTAATGAGCCTCATTTCGTGAGCGTCATCAAAAATTTCCGTTCCGTTGATCTTCAATCCCAAAGTAGTTCCAACAAGTACATCGTAATTGGGCATCGAGATGTGAATACCGCGCACACGCGCAAACTGCTTGTCAGTTTCAGCACTAAATCGCACAGACTCACCAGGGTCTTTCACCTGAACTCGTACTTGTTGGAACTTGTGATTTTTCATAATGAAAAGGAACTTTTGAATTATGCCTTGATTACAGAAGTGCCGCGAAGGATCGCCTTCAAATAGGTATTCGCTGGTGCATTTGTTCCCCATTCAAGGTTGAATTCAATGGCCTGTTGATCCTTGATTACCTTTGGGTTGTCAAGTACATAAAGCCCTTTGAATATGTCTCTTCCTTCGGTGAAGAATGCTTCATTCGAAGTGTTAGGAACAAGCACTGTTCCGTTGGCCTTGAATTCAAACTCACCATTTCTAACATAGTCAGGTATGGTGTTGAAGTTCACATCTGCTGCCGTTTCGTTGGCCTCAGCAACACCCGCCATAAGCTGAATTCCGTAAAGAAGGAAGAAGTTTCCTTTCTCCAACTTTCCAGAGGAAATGTTCGAGACACCAACTACTTTGTTGTCGTCGTCCTTGAACATTTTTACAACTTTGCTACCAGCTACAGATTTCACTACGTAGATCACCGTGTCCACAGCTTGCAAGCTTTGACTTGCCAAACCCTTTTGGATTTCAGTGGGCAATAAGTGAATACGCTTTTCAAATTCTGCGCGGCTGCGTGAACTTGTTGCAGTGGTCTGAACGCGCGACTGCATTTGCATCTTTTTGAAGAACTTCTTCTTCGCCTGAGGTGGCGCACTGTCCAATGCTTCCAAGAAGTCATCCTCTGTGATAGCTCCGAGCAAATTGTGCTCACTCTGTTCGATTTCTCCGAGTGTAAACATGATGTTTTTGTTTATTTGATTTTACTTAGATGATTTCCATGAAGGCACTATCAGCTTTACGACCGCGTGTGCCTTCCATGCTTTGGGCGCGTTCGTTTTCATCTTCAACATCCATTGGATTTGGATAAGGCATGTAGATCGCATTGAGCTCAGGCAAGTCTGGATCATAGCGTTCTACTTGAAGTTGAACAGGATCACGGAAAATCGATGGTTCATTTGTTCCGAGACCCTTGAAGTCTGCGAGGCCAGCAAGGAGGTCTTTTTTGAGAATGACCTTTACGCCACTGAGAACCCCAGCCGCACCTACACCGGTAGCGAGCATCTTCATGTTTTTGTCCTTGAGCATGATCGCACCAGCAGTGCCAGCCGCTATGAGCACTACAGGACGGGCTAAAGCCTTAGCTTGAAATCCCGTTGCTGCTGGATCGACTTTGAGTACTTTGTCAATGAGCCTTCCGCCCACGGAACCCAGAACTACACCGCCTCCGAGCATTGCCAGCGTTTTTACTTCTTCCATAACCGCCTGGCTGCTGATCTTGGAAGGGGCTTTCTTTTGAGTTGCCATTGTATTGACTATTTATGGGTTGACTAGAGAAGTTTTACTGCCTTTACAGGTAGTTTTTTGTTGTGACTTTTTGAAGCACCAATGCGCTTCGTTTTTTGTTGATGAGAGCTTTTGTTTGCTCTGTAACCAGCTAGGTTGTCGGTCTTCTTTTTCTTAGGTGAAATGAGTTTATAAATTCCAAAAGCGAGCAATCCACCACCAATCACCGAAGGGACCGGATTCGCTTTTACAAATCCGACAATTCCACCTTGCTTCTGTGGTTCACTTCCACTATCTGAGGGAGCATCTGAACTGCCACCTTCATTCGAACTCGAATTTTCAAGTTCTTTCATCGCTTCCAAAGCAGCAGGATCGTTGCTCAACTCGGCTGCTAGAGACTCTGGATCAATTTTCTCATTCGGGCCGATGAGTCCTGACTTTTTGAGAATATCTACCGTAGCGATAATGATAGGAGCTGCCGCTGCAATTGTAGCTGCCGTCGCTGGATCACCTAGACCGTTGAATCCTGACTCAACTACACCATTGAGATTACCAGCCTGGCCTTTTAGAATCGCGTTCTTCAATGCTTCACGCTTGCCTTGAAGTTTGTCGGCAAAAAGCCTTTCGACTTTGGTAAGGGCATCCTTGCTCTTGTTCCATTCAGCTTCACTGATTCCTTTTGCCGCAGCTTGCTCCTTGGTAGCGTAACCCCATTTAAGTTTTGAGGCCATTTTATGAAGGTTGAGCTTCATGGCAACTAGAAAGCCTCCGCGCCCAGCAATGGATAGAGGATTAAAGCGAACAACCGCCTTTGCAGCTTTCTTGATTCCTTTTCCAACATCCTTCACAGCAGCTTTTACGCCTTTGAAAAAGCCTTTCTTGCCCGGACCACTGAGAACGAATTCGTCAGAATCGAACACATCGTCGCCCAGGCCCGAAAAGCCGTTTCGCTGATTGAGTTGCTCCTCGTTTTTTTCGAGAATGGAAAGAGCATAATCGCGTTTATCTGTATTCCAATATTGGATTGCGTAGTCAAGCATTTTTAACAAAGCCTGAGGATCATCTATGGATGAAACCATGCGAGGATTCTTACGAATGCTATTGCGTGTATCAACCAGATGTTGATAGAGTTTATTCAGCTCTACTTTTTTGTTAGGCGTAGCACCTAAGTCTGGTCCTGTTAGTCCAGGAGCGAGAACTGCATTTTCGAGGTCGCTGCCGGTTCCGCTAAGAACAGCTACGTTGATTCCATTTAAACTCATAGGGTAATCCATTTTTTCTGAATAAGGCTTCTCATAATCAAACTGAGAAACAACTGCATCAATCGTGTAATGCTTTCCTTTGCCGTCAGGTACGATCACATACACATGCTGCCAGTGATCGGCTGAGTACTTTGTGATGCGAAAGCTGTGAGGAACTTTAAGGTTGGTGAGCACACTTGATGCGAAAATGCTCATGCAATCACAATCTACTCCCGTCCTTCGTTCCGACCATGAACGAGCTGGTCTGCGAAGCTGCTCCAATCCTTTCTTATCCAATTTATATTGGATATTTTGGTAAATGAAATTCCAAATCTTACGGCACGTATCTCCTGTAGAGTTTCCTTTGAGAAGTGGAGCAATCCGCGAAGTATCTACTAGATACTTGTGTACTACTTTCTCCATAAGATCAACCGTATCTTGAACCTCGCCATCTTTGATGATGATGCGATCACGCTCATCCGGCTTTGGAAAGTACTTATCGTATTCCAAACCGCTACGAATTGAGCGAGGTCCTGAAGTGATCTCTACCTGATTTGTTAAGCTACGGGTACTTTCCATTACAGAATTTTTTCAGGTTTAGATTGATAGAAAATTCCGTTGGCATAGGTGGAAAATGTCATTTCCATTGGAATACCCAGCACTTGAAGCAAATTGGTTTGTTTACCCGATTTGTGCGCTGCAATGATCTCCGGTATTTTTTTCAAAATACCAACTACGAACGTGCCGATGACCGTCCAACCAAGAGTCAGCTCAATGGTGTCTATCTGAGAGACGTTGAGGGGCTCTATGGTGATTGTTTTGTTTTCTGATGCGGACTGGGTTAAGAGCTTACCGTTGGTAGTGAGTGTTACTACAGGCTTTGTGATAGTAATACTATCGCGCGTCGGGTTATTTATGGAAACTTCCGTTCTAAAAGACATCCCCGTGAGACTTACCTTATGGATACGAGGATTTACAAGGCGTGTTGAAATGGAATCACTCACATTCTTCATTCGAAGAAGTTGAATGAGACCAAATGCACCAGCACCGATCAATCCTATGCCCACAAGCTTATTCATCTATCTTGGGGGTGTTTTGATTGTTATCCTTGGACTTGAAATTAGCTGCAAGACGATCTAGCCCTAGTTTTACGAAATAGCCGACTGTGGCCGAAGCAGCAGCATAGAACATGACATTGGAAAGTGTTCCGAAACTGATAGCCATTAAAACTGGCTTTGCCGTGATGGCCTTCACCACACCCCCGACCATGCCGGAAACTGTTGTAA
>OFDC01000390.1_pt1 | contig 34874 bp, 35 predicted proteins | sample 1520941 | NCBI WGS metagenome assembly OFDC01 (sample SAMEA94258168, study PRJEB24077) | hot springs metagenome | biome: Aquatic biome; feature: Water | place: India | collected 2012-12-06 | depth 5 m | reverse complement strand
GCAGCGGACCGCCGGCGCCCTGCGGCTTGCCGGCGTGGCGCGGCGGCGGCTGGTCGAACGGATCGGCGCGCAGGCCGAAGCCCGAGGAGATCGACACGGTATCGAGGGGAAGGCGGAACGACGGCAGGGTCGCCGACTGGCCGCTCGCCATCCAGAAGCGTTCGTTGTTGTCGCGCGTGCGGAAGCGATGGATCGCCATCACGCCGCGCGGCGTGCGCAGTTCCATCCAGAGCACGCGACCCACATCGAGAGGCGCGCCACCCTGCGTGAAGGTCCGCTCGTAGCGGATGTAGAACCGGTCGCCGTCGCGCATTTCCTTCGCGAGGTCGACCGAGGTCTCGAGCGCCTGCAGGGCCTCGAGCATGGCCGGCGCCGGGACACCCGCCGCCACGGCCGACGCCGTCAGCGATCCGCCGGTGATCGTGCCGGAAACGCCGATCCGGCGCTCGAACGGCAGGTAGGCCTGAAGCCGCTCGTCATCGAGGCCGTCGCCCAGCAGCCTGTCGGCCGTCAGGCGTCCCTGTACCTCGACGGCTTCGGGCACGGGTCCGGTCGAGACCGGCGGTGGAAGGTTGTCAGCGACGGCGATGAGCGGCTGGGGAAGCGTAATCTCGATCGCCATGCTGCGTTCGAGCAGTCCGTCGATCGAGACGATCTCCACGAAATGCAGGTGGTCCCGCAGGCCCGCGAGGACGGATGGCTGGTCGTGAAGCGGCGGCAATTCCTCGCCGAGAAGACGCAGTTCGGCCGCGCGGACCTCGCCCTTCGCCTGCGCGCCCGCGCTGGCGCCCCATGGCCGATCGCCGGCGATGCCCTGGGACATCCCGCCAAAAAGCAATGAAGCGGCAAAAGCCGCGGCGACCGAGGGTCGAGTCATCAGGTCCTTCTTGTAGGGCCTACGTCGGGGCATCGCTCGTGACCGCCGCGTGGCCGGCGGACCTTACCTCACTTGGGAGAGGGCTTCCACGCCCTCACGCGCCTTTCCGCCTCGGCGATTTGCGCAGGGTTCATGCGCGCCGCCAGCGTCGCGAGGTCCTTCCGGGCCTGATCGAGACGGTCCTGGTTCTTCGCCGTGTAACGATCGATCGACAGCTTGATCCACTTGTAGGCCTCGATGTCGTCGCGCGGAGGGATCCCCTCGCCGAAGCCCAGCATGAAGCCGATATTGTTCTGGGCGCGTGCATATCCCTGCCGGGCGGCAGCGAGATAGAGGCGGGCCGCCTCGTTGAGATTGCGCGGCACGCCTTCGCCGCTCCAGTACATCGCCCCCAGCAGCGTCTGTGCCTCGGCCTCGCCCTTGGCGGCCCAAACCTTCCAGATGCGAACGGCTGTCGCCATGTCCTTGCGCTCGTAGGCGCCCGCCGCCTGTCGCATCTGCTCTACGTAGGATTGCGCCGATGCGGGTGCGGCCAACGCCGCGAGGAGGAGAACCAGCAGGGCTGAGAAAGCGGATTTCATGCCCTCTGGTATGGCGAGGCAAACTTCGTTCGACAAGTCCGCGGACACCCCGGTTGACCGGTGCCGCGCCGTCCGTTCCGCGCGCAACGCCCGGCCGGCTGGAGCGTTCGGCGAACAGGCTCGGACACAAACAGGATCCATCATGGCAACCTCCGTCGACACCCCACCCGAAACGCCGGCCCAGGACCTTCGCGATCATCGCGAGACCTACGAAGGCTTCAGCCGGCTGGTGCTGTTCGCCGTGCTGCACATTACCCTCGTGCTCGTCTGCATGGCGCTGGCATTCGTCGGCCATATTCCGGTGCTGGCGGTCCTGCTGGGACTGGGCGGCACCGTGGCCCTGCTGGTCGCCTTCGCCGTCACCGGCTAGAGCGCGGGGCGAGACTCCGGATCGCGACAGCGCGCGCCATAGATCCGGGTCCAGGCGCGCGTGAACTCCGCGCCCAGCAGAAAGATCAGCGTGGAATAGAAGATCCACAGCAGCAGCACGATGAGCGCGCCGGCCGCGCCGAAACTCGTCGCCACGTCGGTCTGGCCAATGTAGAGCGCGATCAGGTACTTGCCGCCCTCGAACAGGCCGGTCGCCATCAGCGCGCCCACCGCCACGTCGCGCCAGCGGATCGGCGTATCGGGCAGGACCTTGTACATCACGGCGAACATGCCGGAGATCAGCACGATCGAGATGGCGAGGTCGGCCGCCTGCACGGCGAACTCGGCGACGGGAAACCTGTACTTCAGGAAGCGGGCCACGGCTGTCAGCGCCGCACTCAGCGCCAGCGATACCATCAGGACGAAGCCCAGCGTGATCACCAGCCCGAAGCTGGCCATCCGCGCACGCACCAAGCGCGACAGGGTCGAGCGGGTCGATTTGGCCTTCCAGATCGCGTTCAGCGCCGACTGGACCTCGCCGAACACGCCGCTGGCCGCGAGGAAGATCGTCACCAGCCCGATCAGGGTCGCCACAACGCCGGTCATGCGGTCGCTGGCACTGCGGATCATCGCCTGCAGCGCTTCCGCCGTGTCGCGCCCCATCAGGCCGCTCAACTGGTCGACCACCGCGCCCTGGGCGGCATCCGGGCCGAACACCAGCCCGGCGATCGCGATGACGAGCAGAAGAGTCGGCGCCAAGGAGAACAGCGTGAAATAGGCGATCGAGGCGCCGCGGCTGAAAGCGTCGTCGTCGATGAAGCCTTCGACGGTTTCAACCAGTAACCGCCTGACGCGGACGAAGGGGGCGGGGTCGTTCACCCGCTCAAAACGCGACGGCTGCGAAATCGCTCCCCCAAGCCGACGCCATTGTGACATGTTTCGGCATCATCGTTCGCCCGCCATGTCAGGAATGAAGTCCATGCTCTCGAGCCGCCGGCTGGTGCTCGCCTCCGCCCTGGCCCTGCTGTCCCCGCTGCCTGCCTTCGCGCAGCCTGCACCGGATTCGCTGCAGAAGGTCGAAATACTGCTCGACTGGAAGGCGCTACCGACCTTCGCCGGCTTCTATCTCGCGCGGGAGATGGGTGCCTTTGAACGGCGCGGCCTGGAAGTGACCTTCGCGGAAACCCAGGGCGCAATCTCCTCGGCGGAGATGATCGGCTCCGGCAAGCAGTACTGGATCGGCTCCTCGAGCGGCATCGCCACCGCCATCGGGCGTTCCAAGGGCGTGCCGGTCAAGAGCCTGGCCGTCTACTACGCAAAGACGCCGACCGTGATCTACACGCGCGGCGAGGACCGCATCGCCCATCCGCGCGACCTCTACGGCAAGACGCTGGGCCTCGTGCCCGGCAGCATCACCAACGAGGAATTCCGCGCCCTGCTCGCTGCCAACAAGCTCGACCGCAGCCGGATCAAGGAGACGACGGTCACCTGGAACGCCTACGACCTGGTCGAGAAGAAGGTGGATGCGCTGATCGACTATGACGAGATGGCGCCCTCCGAGCTGATCGCCGAGGGCCGCCGCATCACCATGATCCGGCTGAGCGACTTCGGCGTGAAGGCCTACAGCCTGAACCTGATCGTGAACGACGCGGCCTGGGCCGACCCCGCGAAGCGCGAGATCGCGCGGAAGATCGAGGACGCGGTACAGGAGGGCTACAACATGGTGCGCGAGCGGCCCGGCGACGCCGCCCTGCATTTCTCCCGCCTCTTCCCGCGACTCGCCCCCCGCTACGTCGACCGCAGCATGGCGACCGTCTCCCAACAACTCTCCGGCCCGCCCACCGGGCAGCAGACGCGCGCCGGCTGGGAAGCGACGATTACCACGCTGGAGACTCTCGGCCTGCTCGCCAAGCCGATCACCGTGGACGAAGTGGCCATCTTCGACTGACGCCCGGACCGGGCTCGCCTACCATCCCCACAGCAGTTTCTTCGAGATCCATCCGCGCAGTCCCTCGCGCTGGACCTTCACCCAGCCACCCCGGCGTTCGAGCGTCTTCAGCGTATCGCCATAGGCGAATTTGCCGACGACGCGGCTGGTTGTCGTGGGCTGGCTCCGCAAGTTGGCGATCTTGACCTTCACGATGTGATACGCCGTGCTGCTGGTGAGCTTGCGGAGAACCCACCCCTTGTCGTTCTCGAAATCGCGCACTTCCAGCCAGTCGCCGCGTCGTCCGACGATCTTCAGCGGAAAGCCCCTCCCCAGCACCCATTCCGCCGGATAACGGGTCCCCGGACCGCTGCGGAAATTCACCTCCTCGGCCGCGATGCTCACCATCTGCTGGGCGTAGCCACGCGACGTGCCCAGCGCGAAGATGGCGACGAGGAGAACGATCAAGCCATGACGACATGAGGGCATGCGTGAGGGTTCCTTCCCGTAATCTGTTGAACAACGACTCCTCGCGCGGAGTCTGTTGCGTCAGACCGGCCTCGTCTGAGGCCGGCCGTGGAGGCGGTTGGCGCCGGCGATGACGATAGTGGTGATCGCGACCATTGTCAGGCTCAACACGGCGATGGCGCCGACATCGCCGCTTTCCTTGAGATCGAAGATCAGCACCGAGAGGACCTTCGTCTCCGAGGTGAACAGGATCACCGCGGCCGACAGTTCGCGAATCGTGGCGACGAAGATGAAGCACCAGGTCGCGATCACCGCCGAACGCAGCAGCGGTGCGGTGATGTCGGCCAGGGTGCGCAGGCGCGTGGCGCCCAGCATGCGGCCCGCCTCCTCGAGCTCAGGATGCACCGCATGGAAGGCCGAGCCGAGCTGCTGGTAGGCGGCCGGAAGCTCGATCGTCACGAAAGCGATCAGCAGGATCCACAGCGTGCCGTAGAGGGCCAGTGGCGGTCGCGTGTAGGCGAGGAACAGGCCGACGCCCAGCACGATGCCTGGAATCGCGAGCGGCGCGGTCGCGAGGAAGCCCAGCACGCGATAGCCGCGCATCGCCTTGCGCGCCACGATGTAGGCGATCAGCAGCGCCAGCAGTGCGCCCAGCGTGGCCGTGGTGGTCGCCAGCAGGAAGGTGTTCTTCAGCGCCGGCATCGTCGAGCTGAGTTCGAGGAAGGTGAACTTCACATTGTGCAGCGTGATCGTCTCCGGCCCGACGATGCGCGACGCCACGCGCGAGAAGGCCGAGTTGAACAGCGCGGCGTAGGGCAGGAAGAGCGGCATGGCGAGCACGAACAGCGCCAGCGCGACGGCCGGCATGCGCAGCCAGCCCAGGCGAATGGGCCGCGGCGCGCCGTACTTGCCGCCCAGCACCGCATAGCCGCGCCGGCCCAGCGCCATCGCCTGGGCACGCAGCAGCAGGACTGTCAGCACCAGCAGCGGCACCGAGGCCGCCGCCGCCAGCTCGGGCTTGGGCGGGAACTGGAACAGGCTCCAGATGCGCGTGGTGAGCGTATGAAAGCCCGCGGGAATGGCGAGGATGGCGGGCGAGCCGAACAGGTTCAGCGCCTGCAGGAAAGCCACCAGCGCGCCGGCCAGCAGCACCGGCAACGCGAGCGGCACCGTGATCAGGCGCGCGGTCTGCCAGGTCTTCGCGCCGAGCATGGACGATGCGTCCTCCAGCTCGCCCGGCATGCGGTCGAGTGCGTTGGCGACCAGGATGAAGACATAGGGGAAAGTGTAGCAGGAGATCACGAAGATCAGCCCGCCGAGGCTGTAGATGTCGAACAGCGCCTCGTCGGGGGGCATGCCGCTGAGCAGCCGCCACAGCTGGTTCAACAGGCCCGAGTTGGGGGCCGCCAGCATTTCCCAGGCGATGGCGCCGACGAAGGGCGGCGTAACCAGCGAGGCCATGACCAGCGTGCGGATGGTGCGGGCGAGCGGCATGTCGGTCCGCGCCACCAGCCAGCCCAGCGGCGCGGCGACCAGGCAGCAGATCGCGCTCACCGAGCAGGAGATGATCAGAGTCGTGACCAGCGGATCCACGAAGGTCGGATCGGTGAACAGCGTCGCGAAGTTGGCGAGCGTGAAGCCGCCCTCCTTCGAGGTCAGGCTCACGACCAGCAGCCAGTCCACCGGCAGCACGATCATCGCCACCAGCAGGGCGGCGACGCCGACAAGGACGGGCCGCGAGAGGTCGAGACTGCGCGTCATACCTTGAAGTAACGCTGATACCGCGTCTTGATTTCGTCGGCCGTCTTCTCGACCTCCAGAGGGTCCTCCGGCAGCGTCTTGATCGACGCCAGCGCCGGCCGGCCTTCCTTGGCCTTCACCAGCTTGTTCGCCGGATACTGTCCGCTCACCTTGACGATGAACTCCTGGCCTTCGGGCGACATGATCCAGCCGGCGAGGAGACGCGCCGAATTGGGATTGGGCGCGGCCTTGAAGATCGCCATCGGATTGGAGATCTGCGGCGTGCCCTCGACCGCATGCACCACCTCGATCGGCGCGCCGCGCTCCTTGGCCATCCAGAAGAGATAGTCGCTGCCGTCGACGGCGATGGCGCGCTCGCCGGCCTCGATGCGCTTGGGCGGCTCGGTGGCCGACTGGACCTGCAGCACCTTCTGCTTCGAGAGCTTCTCGAAATACTCCCAGCCCAGCGCCTTCGAGAGCTGCTGGGTCGCGGTCATGATCGTGCCGGAATAGCCGGGATGGCCCTTCACCAGCTTGCCCGAGTATTTCGGATCGAGCAGGTCGACGAAGCCCTTGGGCGCATCCTCGGGCTTCACCAGCTTCGTGTTGTAGGCGATGGCCGAAAGGTGCGTGCGCTGGTTCACGAAGGCCCCGTCGGAATCGCGCTGGTCGGCCGGCAGGTTTTCCGCCATGTCCGGAGTCAGGAAGGGCTCGAGCCAGCCCTGCCGCTTCCACACGATGAAGTGCGCAGCATCGGAGCTGTTGGCCACGTCGACCCGGCGGATGTTGCTGCCGACTTCCTGGCCGATGCGGTTGAACAGGCGCTCCGCGCCCGTGCGCTCCACGGCCACCTTGATGCCGGGGTACTTCGCCTCGAAGGCCTTGGCCATCGGCTCGGCGACGGAGAGATCCATCGCCGTGTAGTAGGTGACCTTGCCTTCCTTTTTCGCCGCCTCGATCAGACCCGGCGTGATGGCCTGCGGCGCCGGTGCGGCGGACAGGACGCGCGCGCCGAGTGGCGCGAGGATGGTGGACGCTGCGGCAGCGGCAACGAAACGACGACGGCGCATGGGCTACACCTTGAAGTATTTGACGTACTGGGCCTTGAGCGCGTCCGCCTGGTCGGCAACGACGCTCGCCTCTTCCTTCATCAGCTTGATGTCGGAAAACTTCTTCATGTCGGCGCGATCCCTGGCCTGAGGATGCGCCGATCGCAGCGCACCCACATCGATGTTGAGTTGCTGCGCCTCGCGCGTCATCGACCAGGCGTGGAACAGGCGCGCCGCGTTGGGATTGGGTGCGCTGGCCATGACGGCAGACGGACCGGTGATCAGCGGTGTGCCTTCGCTGGCATAGACGATCTCGACCGGCTCGCCACGCGACTTCAGCTCTTCGACGACATACTCGCTGCCATCGGCCATGACCGCCCGCTCGCCCTGCGCCAGCTTCTTGGGTGGCTCGGTCGCCGACTGGACCTGCATGACCTTCTGCTTCGCGAGCTTCTCGAACCACGACCAGCCGAGGTCGCGGCTGAGCTGCTGCGTCGCCGTCATGATGGTGCCGCTGTAGCCCGGATGCGCCTTGACCATTTTGCCCGACCATTTCGGATCGAGCAGGTCGGCATAGGATTTCGGTGCGTCCTCGGCCTTCACCAGCTTGGTGTTGTAGGCGATGGGGCAAAGCGTGATGCGCCACGAGGCGAACATGCCGTCTGGATCCTTGTGTGCCGCCGGGAAATACTGCGCCACGTCCTCCGGAACGAACGGCGCCAGCATCTTGGCCCGCTTCCACACGATGAGGTGCGCCGCATCGGAGCTGTTCACCACGTCGCAATTATAGATCTTGTTCTGGAATTCCTGGCCGATGCGCTGGAAGTTACGCTCCGCGCCCGAGCGCTCGACCTTCATCTTGACGCCGGGATACTGGGTCTCGAACGCCTTCGCGACCTTCTCCGCGAGCGCCAGGTCGACCGACGTGTACCAGGAGAACCTGCCCTCCTTCTTCGCCGCTTCGATCAGCGCGGGCGTTATCTTCGTCGGCTCCGGCGGCGCCGCCCGAACTGGCGTGATGAACGAACCCGCGGCGGCCGCCGTCGAGGCGGCAAGCACATGGCGACGCGTCAGCTTCCTCGTCATCCGTTATTCCTCCGCCAATGCCCGGCATTGCTCCGCCGGCAGATGCAGCCAGACCGACTGGCCGGTCGCGATGTTGCAGCCGGGTGGCGCGGTCACGCGCAGTTCCGTCTTGTCATCGAGTGCGACCGTGTAGTCGCGTGTCGAGCCCAGGAAGACCTGCCGCGTCACGGTACCATGAAGACGGTTCTCCACTCCCGACGGTGGCGCGTCGACGGCGATGCCGATCTCGTGCTGGCGAACCGAGACGGCGACCGGCCTGCCGGCACCCAGCGGGCGGCCCGTGGTACGCAGCACGCCGCCGGCCACGGAGACGCGAACTTCGTCGAGGGCGGTCGCGGCCAGCACGTTCGAGCCTCCGATGAAGCGCGCGACGAACTCCGAGCGCGGCCGGGCGTAGATCTCCTCCGGCGGCCCGAGCTGCTCGACCCTGCCCTTGTTCATGACCGCGATCAGGTCGGCCGTGGTCATGGCCTCGGCCTGGTCGTGGGTTACGTAGACCGTGGTGTAGCGATACTGGTCGTGCAGGCGGCGGATCTCGAAGCGCATCTCCTCACGCAGGTTGGCATCGAGGTTGGACAGCGGCTCGTCGAGCAGCAGCGTCTCGGGCTCGACGACGAGCGCGCGGGCGAGCGACACGCGTTGCTGCTGGCCGCCGGAGAGTTCGCCGGGATAGCGGTCGGCCAGCGCTTCCAGCCGCGCGGTCGAGAGGATGGCCTTCAGCTTCGTGTCGATCGTGGCCCGGTCGAGTTTCCGGATCCTGAGCCCGTAGGCCACGTTCTCGGCCACCGTCATGTGCGGCCACAGCGCATAGCTCTGGAAGATCATCGACATCTTGCGGCCTTCCGGCGGCACGGTGCGCGCAGGCGAGGACAGGACCTTGCCGCCTACTTCGATTTCGCCTGCCGAGGGTTCGATGAATCCCGCGATCAGCCGCAGGGTGGTGGTCTTTCCGCAGCCCGACGGGCCCAGCAGGCAGACAAGCTGGCCATGCTCCACCCGCAGCGAGACGTCGTCGACCGCGACGGCAGCGCCGTAGTGCTTGGACAGGCCCTTCAGTTCGACTGAGGCCACGATTCCTCCCTGTTGCGTCACACCTTATTCAAATCGGCCGACGCAGGCTATATTCGCCGCCTCATTGGAAGGAATGCCGGCATGCAGGAACAGAAAATCATCGGCCGCCGCGAAGGAGCCGTAGGCCACGTCGTCTTCAACAACCCGGCCAAGCTCAACGCCGTCTCACTCGACATGTGGGACGGTTTCGTCGGCATCCTGAAGGACTTCGCGAGGGATCCGGAGATCCGCTGCCTCGTCGTCAGCGGCACCGGCGGCAAGGCCTTCGTGTCCGGCGCCGACATCTCCAAGTTCGAAAGCGAACGCGCCAATGCCGAGGCACAGGTGCGCTACGACGCCATTTCCAAGGAAGGCTACGAGGCGCTCTACGATTTCCCCAAGCCGACCATCGCCAAGATCACCGGCTACTGCATCGGCGGCGGCATGAACCTCGCAGCCTGCTGCGACCTGCGCTACTGCAACGAAGGCGCGCGCTTCGGCGTGCCGGCCGCCAAGCTCGGCCTCGGTTACGGCTTCCTGCGCATCGAGCGCTTCTCGCGCATCGTCGGCCTCCCGCGCGCCATGGAGTTCCTGTTCACGGCCAAGCAGTATTCCTCGAAGGAAGCCTACGACATGGGCCTGGTGCACGGCGTCGCCGCCGACGCCGAACTCGACGCCATGGTCGACGGCATCACCGGCGCCATCGCGCAGAACGCCCCGCTCACGATCGCGCTCGCCAAGGCCGCGGCGCGCGAGATCGCCAAGCCCGAATCGAAGCAGGACCATGCGAAGCTCGACAAGATGGCCGAGGCCTGCTTCGACAGCGAGGACTTCAAGGAAGGCCGCCGGGCGTTCATGGAGAAGCGCAAGCCGGCTTTCAAGGGCCGCTAGGGAACGAGAGGAAACGCCATGACCACCCTGCCGCTCTCGCATCTCACCGTCCTCGACCTCACCGCGCATCGCGCCGGCCCGACCGCCGTGCGCCAACTCGCCGACTGGGGCGCACACGTCATCAAGATCGAGCCGCCGCCGCCTCCCTCCGAGGGCGGCAAGAACAACGATTCGATGGGCGGCGCGCGGCACGGCTTCGACTTCCAGAACCTGCACCGCAACAAGAAGTCGATGACGCTCAACCTCAAGAGCGCCGAGGGCCACGCGATCTTCATGAAGCTCGCGGCAAAGGCCGACGTCATCGTCGAGAACTATCGCTCGGACGTGAAGCATCGCCTCAAGGTCGATTACGACACGGTGGCGAAGGTCAATCCGCGCATCATCTACGGCTCGATCGCCGGCTTCGGCCAGAGCGGCCCCGACGCGGCGCGTCCCGGCGTCGACCAGATCGCCCAGGGCATGGGCGGCCTGATGTCGATCACCGGCGAGCCCGGCCGCGGCCCGATGCGCGTGGGCATCCCCATCGCCGACCTCACCTCGGGCCTGCTGCTCGCCCAGGCGATCATGCTGGCGCTCTACACGCGCGAGCGCACCGGCAAGGGCCAGTGGGTTCATACCTCGCTGATCGAGGCGCAGATCTTCATGCTCGACTTCCAGGCCTCGCGCTGGCTGATGAAGGGCGAAGTGCCGAAGCAGGCCGGCAACGACCATCCGACCAGCATCCCGACCGGCGTGTTCCCGACCAGCGACGGCTACATCAACATCGCCGCCGCCGGCGACAAGATGTGGAAACGCGCCGCGCTGGCGCTGGGCGCGCAGGCGCTGATCGACCATCCCGAGCACGCGACGCCCGCGCTGCGCTCGCAGAACCGCAAGGCGCTGAACGAGCGGCTGGCCGAGGTCACCAAGACCAACACCAGCGCGCACTGGATCGAATCGCTGAACAAGGCGGGCGTTCCCTGCGGCCCGATCAACACGATCGACAAGACCTTCGCCGAACCGCAGGTCAAGCACCTCGGTATCGCGCGACCGGTCCAGCACCCCGCGCTCGGCGAGATCAAGGTCGTCGGCCAGCCGATCAACCTGTCGGACTATCCGCAGCCCAAGGCCCTCAACCCAACGCCGGACCTCGGCCAGCACACCGACGAGGTGCTGACCGGCCTCGGCTACGACGCGAAGGCGATCGCGGGCCTAAAGTCGGGTGGAGCGGTCTAGGGCCGTTCCGAGGAAGATCGAATCACCAACACCAACCTCATACTGAGGAGGCCGTGGTGGATGAACTCGAAGCGGAAAGGCGCTAGTCCACGCGTTGCTCAGAAACGCGAAGCGCCTTCTTCCGCTCGCAGCGCCTGATCCTCGATCTGGATGGTGCTGTGAGTGAGCCCGTACGTGTCGCGCATCACCGCTTGCGCGGCCGCGAGAACCTCTCGCGAGCGCGCCATGTCGGCGACCACGAGATGGCAGCTCATGGAATCGACGCCGGACGTGACGGTCCAGACATGGAGGTCGTGGACCGCCGTCACGCCGGGAATGCCCAGCAGCGTCTTTTCCAGCAAGGTCAGGTCGACATGGGGCGGCGTGCCTTCCATGAGGATGTGAATCGCCTCGCGCAGGAGCATCCAGGTGCGCGGGATGATGAAGAGGCCGATGCCGGCACCGATCAGCGGATCGGCGAGCGTCCATCCGGTGAACAGGATCACGACGGCGGCGATCAGGACGCCGAGCGAGCCCAGCATGTCGCTCATCACCTCGAAGTAGGCGCCCTTGACGTTGAGGCTCTCCGACGAACCCGCCGACAGCAATTTCATGCTGACGAGATTGACGATCAGTCCGGCGATGGCGACCGCCAGCATGGGCCCGCCGAGGACCTGCGGCGGGTTCAGGAAGCGATCGTAGGCCTCGTAGAGAACGAGCGCCGTCACGCCCAGCAGGACGACCGCGTTGGCCAGCGCCGACAGCACCTCCATGCGGACGTAGCCGAAGGTCTTCTGCGGTGTCGCCGGCCGCTCGCCGAACCTGATGGCGATGAGGGCCAGCGCGAGGCCGCCAGCGTCCGTCAACATGTGCGCCGCGTCGGCAATCAGCGCCAGGCTGCCGGTCACCAGGCCGCCGGCCACCTCGACCACCATGAACGAGGCCGTCAGGAGGAACGCCCATTTCAGGCGCGTCTTGTGCTGGGCAGCAGCAGAGCCATCCGCCGGCGCGTGGCCCTGCGAACCGTGGGAATGCCCTGCTGCCATGATCGTCTCCCCCGACTCCCCAAACTGTCGGCACCGACAGCCTAGCGCTTCAGAAAACCACGCAACGCCCGCAGAAACTCAACCGGCCGTTCGACCTGCGGCAAGTGCCCCGCCTCGGGAATCGTGACAAGCCGCGATTCCTCCAGCGTCAGCCGCATCTGGCGCGCGCCGTTCTTGTCGAGGACGGGCGAGCGGTCGGCTTCACCCCAGATCAGCAGGACCGAGCCTTTGGGCGGCGGCGCCGCTTCCTCGCCCGACAGGAGCCGGTCGAGGACGCGGTCGACGTCGGCCGCGGTGAAGCCGTCGAGCCTCCGGGCGATATTGGCCGGCACCTTGCTGCGATCGTGGAAGGCGAGCGGGATGACCTCGGGACCGTAGTGCAGGCGCTGCAGGTTGCCGCGCGCCAGGGCGCGGATGGGTGTCTTGCCGGCGAGCCAGCGCAGCATCTTCGAATAGACCGGCGGCTGATAGCCGTTGACCAGCACGAGACGAGCGCAGCGGTCGGGGTACTGGCCGGCAAAGCACCAGCCAATGGTGGCGCCCAGCGAGTTGCCGACCAGCGTCGCACGCTCGATGCCGAGCGCGGAGAGCAGTTCGGCGAGCCACCTGGCGTAGGCGCCGAAGCTCGGCAGGCCCTCGTCGGAATGGATCGGCGGCAACTCCGGCGCCACGACGAGATGCGTGCGTTCGAGATCGTCCGTCACGGTCGACCAGTAGGCTTCCGCGCCCGCCCAGCCGCCATGCAGCAGCACGATTGCCTCGCCGGTGCCGCCGGTCCAGACTCGCGCGGAGCGTTGGCCGAGCGAAATTGTCTTGAGCTCCACGTCGCGCCCTCTGAACCTATGAAGCGGGAGATATAGAAGATGGCCACGACGCGGAGAACAGCTTTAGTGACCGGCGCAGGCCGAAACATCGGCCGGGCCTGTGTGCTGGAGCTCGCCCGGATGGGCTACGACGTCGTGATCAACGGCTCGTCGGACCGCAAGGCCTGCGAGTCCGTGGCGAAGGAAGCCGCCGCGCTCGGCGTCGAAACGCTCGTCGCCATGGCCGATGTCGGCAGTCCCGAGGAATGCCGCCGCATGGCCCGGGAGGCGATCGCAAAGTTCGGCTCGGTCGACGTGCTGGTGAACAATGCGGCGCTGCGGCCGGCCAAGCCCTTCCTCGAGATGAGCGAGGCCGACTGGCGGCGCGTCATTTCGGTGGATCTCGACGCCGCCGTCTGGCTGTCGCAGGCCTGCCTGCCCGGCATGGTGAAGAAGGGCTGGGGCCGCATCGTCAACTTCACCGGCATGAACGCGATGCACGGCTATGCCGGCCGCGCGCCGGTCTCCGTGGCCAAGCACGGCATCTGGGGTCTCACCAAGGCGCTGGGCAAGGAATTCGGGCCCAAGGGCATCACGGTGAACGCGATCTCGCCGGGCCCGATCTCGGCCGACGTCGAGGACGACGCCGAGTCGAACCATCATCGCCTCGAAACCATGGCCAAGGTCCCGCTCGGCCGCATGGGCACACCCGCCGAGATCGGCTCGGTGCTCGGCCTATTGGTCTCCGACGGCGGCGCCTACGTGAACTGCCAGATGATCCAGGTGAACGGCGGCGGGCAGACCTGATTCGAGAGCCAGGCTTCTGCGGGAGCGCCCGTTCGACCGGGGTTCCCACCTACTCTTGAGATCAGGTTCCTCGCGGAAGCGTCGTGCGCCGCAAGCGAATGGTGACAGGAGCCGCGGGCCAAAGGCCGGACCAGGGGCAGATACGGCCTGATGTCGCACCGACATGGCGTCGAACGGGCGTTCACGTAAGCTGGGCTGGGGAGAGAGCACATGATCCATGTCATCGCCATCATCACCGCCAAGCCAGGCCAGCGTGAGGAAGTGCTCAGGCACTTCAAGGAAATCGTGCCGGCAGTCCACGCCGAGAAGGGCTGCATCGAGTATCGCGTCACGGTCGACGCCGATGCTGGCCCGTTCGCGAAGGTCGGTACCGATACATTCGTCGTGATCGAGAAGTGGCAGAGCATTGACCATCTCAAAGCCCATGTCGGCGCTGACGCAGGCCTTCAGGTGCTCGCCAAGACCGAGGCGCTGCTGGCTGGCCGCGTGGTCCACATCCTCGAGGATGCCTGATCCGGGCGGAGCCCGTTGCTGCCATTGACCGAAGTCGTTGTCTGCCTGCGGTGCAGGTCTGTCACTTCATAACCTGGTGCTTTACCCTCAGGCTATGTCACCGCTGTCGGCCGAAAGGGTGCTTGAGGCATTGGTCGTCGGACATGCGATGACGAACTCGGGAGGACGCATGCAAAAGCTTGCCATCATCGCCACGATCAAGACCAAGCCAGGCAAGCGCGACGAGTACATTGATTACGTGCGCGCTCATGCCAAACGGTGCCTTGCGACAGAACCCGGCACTTTGGGACTGGAGATCTTCGTGCCCCATGAGCAGGCTGACACCTTCATTCTGTACGAACTCTATGCGAACCAGGATGCCTTCGAACTGCATTGGAATGGTGCGTCACACCAGCAGGTGCGCAAGGAGACGGCCGACCTTCTGCTAGACGTGACCGCCGTGCGGTGCAGTCCGGTGGAGTGACAGACAGGTTGCCGACGGCCCCGACAATGAAGCGCAATCGGGCATATGCGATCGAGGCGCGGCGCCGCCGTCTCGGATGAGGGCATTTACTCCATCGGCAGGCCGGTGGTCCGCGCGATCGCGCTCCAGCGGTCGACCTCAGCCTTGACGAAATCGCCGAAGGCCTGGCGGCTTTCGAGATCGATGCGGGCTCCCTGCTCCGCCCAGATGCGCTTGATGTCGGGCTCGGCGAGCGCGGCCTGAACAGCGGCATGGATCGTGTCGAGCGGTACCGCGGGCGTCGCCCTGGGTGCGAACAGGCCGTACCAGGTGCTGACCTCGAAATCCTTCACGCCGGCCTCGGCGAAGGTCGGCACGTCGGGCAGAACGCTTTCGCGCTTCTGGGTCGCGACGGCGAGCGCGCGCAGCTTTCCCGACTGGACATAGGACGCCACCGTGCTGAGCGGCTGGAAAGTCGCGTCGAGTTGGCCGGCGAGCAGGTCCTGCAGCGCCGGACCACCGCCGCGATAGGGCACGTGCATGAGCTTGATGCCGGTGCGCCGCTGCAGCAGCTCGATGGCGAGATGCGGCATGGTACCGAGGCCCGAGGAACCGATGTTGATCGTGTCCGGGGCCCTGCGCGCCGCGGCGAGGAATGCCGCGAGATCCCTGGCGTCGAGCTTGGCCGGGTTGACGACCAGCCCGACCGGCACCTTGGCGATGTTGCTGACGGGCGCGAAGTCGCGCAGCAGGTCGAAGCCCGAATCGGGATAGACCACCGTGGCGAAGGATTGCGCGCTGTTGGCGACGAGGAGCGTACAGCCGTCGGGACGCGCCCGCGCCACGACCATGCCGCCCAGCGTACCGCCGGCGCCGCTGCGGTTTTCGACCACCACCGGCTGGCCGAGAGTCCGGCTGACATGAACGGCCACGGGACGTGCGAACGTGTCGTTCGAGCCGCCCGGCGGGAACGGCACGATCCAGTTCATGGCCCGCGGCGGCCGCCATTGCTGTGCGTTCGCGGGAGCGATGCCTGTTGCGGTCAGCAGGCCGCCCAGCGTGGCACGACGCGAAAGCACCATGGGTTCACTCCATCTGGACGTTGGCGGCCTTGGCGATGCGGCCCCACCGCTCGGCCTCGCGCCCGATGAAGTTCGCGAAATCGGCACGGCTTTCAAGTTCGACCCGCGCCCCGTGCTCGGCCCACAGGCGCTTCACATCGTCCGAGCCCAGGGCCTGCTGCACGGCGGCGTGGATGCGATCGAGGATCGCGTCGGGCGTGCGGACGGGCGCGAACAGGCCGAACCACGTGGTCATGCGAAACTCCGCCACTCCTGCCTCGTGCGCCGTGGGCACGTCGGGCAGCAACGCATCGCGCCGCCGGTTGATCACGGCCAGCGCCTTCAGCTTGCCCGACCGGACATGGCCCGCCACGGCCGTCACCAGCACGAAGGCGGCGCCGATCTGGCCGGCCAGCAAATCCTGCAGCATCGGCGCACCGCCGCGATAGGGAACATGCGTCAGCTTGGTGCCCGAACGACTCTCGAAGAGCCCGATCGCGAGATGGGTGACGGTGCCAAGTCCGGCCGAACCGATGTCGATGCTGCCGGGCGCCTTCTTCGCCAGTTCGATGAAGGCTTCGAGGTTGGCTACGTCGATGCGCGCAGGGTTGATGACCAGCGCATAAGGGACGCGACCGAAGGCGGCGATGGGCGCAAAATCCCGCACGAAGTCGAAGCCGGCCCGGGGATAGATGGTCGGCGCGTAGACGAGACCGGTGTCGCCGACCAGCAGGGTGTAGCCGTCTGGCGCGGCACGCGCGGCAACGGCCGTGCCGACGGTCCCGCCGGCGCCGCTGCGATTGTCGATCACCACCGATTCGCCGATCGCCTCGGCCACCCGCGCCGCGACGGGTCGGGCGAACATGTCCGAGCCGCCGCCGGCCGGAAACGGCACGATCCACGAGACGGTGCGCGTGGGCCAGTCGGTGGCGCGCGCCGGAGCTGCCGCCCCGACACCGGTCGCCATCAATCCCCCCAGCAAGCTTCGCCGTGCAATCCCGCTCATTCGGGCGGAAGCTTAGCGGCCGGCCGGCCCGGCGCAATACCGCGTCTTACTGCGGCTCGATCTTCGCCAGCTTGATGTACTTGGTCCAATCCTCGCGCTCCTTGGCCACGAAGGCATCGCATTGCGCGATGGTCCAGTCCTTCGGCGGCGGAATGAAGCCGAGTTGCTTCACGCGCTCCAGCACTGCCGGCTCGTAGATGGCATCCATGATGAGCCGGTTCAGTTTCTGTTTGATGTCGTCCGGCGTCTCCTTGCGGACCGAGAAGCAGGAGAAAGCGATGATCACGTACCCGGGATAGGTCTCGGCGATCGCCGGAACATCGGGGAAGAGCGGCGACCGATCCTTCGAGGTAACGGCGAGCGCGCGCACATAGCCCGAGCGGACGTAGCTCTCGCCCACCACCTGGTCGGGGAACACGCAGTCGACGCGGCCGGCGTTCAGGTCCTGGATCGAGGCGACGGCGTCGCGGTACGCAACCTCCTCGAACTTCACACCGGTCGTGACCTCGAACAGGGCAGCCGGGACGCGCGAGGAGGCGTTGCCGTAGCCGGAGAAGAGCGGCTTCGGCTGCTTCTTCGCGTAGTCCACGAACTCCTTCACCGTCTTGTAAGGCGCGTCCTGCTTCACCAGCATGAAGTTGCCCGTCGCCCCGTTGACGGCGACCGTCGTGAAATCCGAGGGATCATAGGTCATCTGCTTGTAGAGGCTGGGATTGGCAGCCAGCGTGCTGGTCGAGCCGAGCAGCAGCGTGTAGCCGTCGGCCGGCGCGTTCTTGACCTGGGTCGTGCCGATCATGCCGGTGGCGCCCGGCTTGTTCTCGATGACGAACGCCTTGCCGGTCATGGTCTCGAGCTGCTTGCCGATCAGGCGCGAGATGATGTCGGTCGATCCGCCCGGACCGAACGGCACCAGGATCTTCACGAGGCGCGCGGGATAGGCATCCTGAGCCTGCGCACCCGATCCCAGCGCGGCGGCGACCGGAAGGCCGCCCAGGGCGGCCAGAACATTCCTACGCTTCATGTCAACGCTCCTCGATTCAGACGCGACCCGTATAGATCGGCGCGGCCAAAAGGCGAGCCTTGTCGCTTCAACGTTTCGGACAGCGACGCCTTCCACGAAAAAGCCCTCCTCCGAGGGATCGGAGGAGGGCCAATTCCGCACGCTGCGGCGGCAGTTTTACATGCCGAGCTGGCTGATGAACTTGGTGTTCAGGTAGGCCTCGAGCGCCTCGATGCCGCCCTCCGAGCCGTAGCCAGAATCCTTCATGCCGCCGAACGGCACTTCCGGCAGCGCCAGGCCGTGGTGGTTGATCGACACCATGCCGCTCTCGAAGGCAGCGCCGACCTGGGTCATGGTCTTGCTGTTGGTGGTGTAGGCGTAGGCCGCGAGGCCCCACGGCAGCCGGTTGGCTTCCTTCATCACGCCGTCGAAGTCCTTGAACGACGAGATCGGGGCCAGCGGGCCGAACGGCTCCTCGTTCATGATCCGGGCATCGAGCGGCACGTCGGTGAGAACGGTCGGCTCGTAGAAGTAGCCCTTGTTGCCCTTGCGCTGGCCGCCGGTCTGGACCTTGGCGCCCTTGCCGATGGCATCGCTCACGAAGCCGTCGATCGCATGCAGGCGACGCTCGGCGACGAGCGGGCCCATGCGCGTGTCCTTGTCGAGGCCGTTGCCGACCTTGAGGTTCTTGGCGTAGGCCGTGAACTTCTCGACGAACTCAGGATAGACCTTCTCGTGCACCAGGAAGCGGGTCGGTGCGACGCAGACCTGTCCGGCATTGCGGAACTTGTTGGCGCCCAGGATATTCACCGCCTGGTCGACGTCGGCGTCCTCGAACACGATGGCCGGCGAATGGCCGCCCAGTTCCATGGTCACGCGCTTCATGTGTGCGCCGGCGAGGGCCGCCAGCTGCTTGCCGACCGGCGTCGAGCCGGTGAACGTCACCTTCTTGATGATCGGATGCGGGATCAGATACTCGCTGATCTCCGATGGCACACCGTAAACGAGCTGGATCACGCCCGCCGGCACGCCGGCGTCGACGAAGGCTTTGATGAGCTGGGCGCAGGAGCCGGGCGTGTCTTCCGGTCCCTTGATGATGATCGAGCAGCCGGTGGCCAGCGCGGCCGAGGCCTTGCGCACCACCTGGTTGATCGGAAAGTTCCACGGCGTGAAGGCGGCGACCGGGCCGACCGGCTCCTTGGTCACGAGCTGGTACACGTTCTCGAAGCGCGCCGGGACGATGCGGCCGTAGGTGCGGCGGCCTTCCTCGGCCATCCACTCGATGATGTCGGCGGCCAGCAGCGTCTCGCCCTTGGCCTCGATCACCGGCTTGCCCTGCTCCATCGTCATGATCGGCGCGATCTCGTCGGCGCGCTGGCGCATCAGCTCGGCCGCCTTGCGCATGATCTTGTAGCGATCGAACGGCGAGACCTTGCGCCACTGCTGGAAGCCCTTCTCGGCGGCCTCCAGGGCGCGATCGAGGTCGGCCTTCTCGGCATGCGCCACTTGGCCGATCACTTCTTCGGTCGCGGGATTGATGACCGGGATCGTCCGGCCGTTGGCGCCCTTGGTCCAGGCGCCGTCGATCATCAGGGATACGTCGCTGTAGCTCGTCATTGGTTCTCCTCCGTTGTCTCTAACTTCCGCGATACGTCGAATAGCTCCACGGCGTGCAGAGCAGCGGGACGTGATAATGCCCTTCCGGCTCGGCAATAGAAAACCGTAAAGGCACGATGTCGAGAAAAGGTGGATCGCCCTGCTCGATGCCCCTGCTGCGAAAATGGTCACCCACCGCGAAGCGCAGCTCGTAGCGGCCGATCGGCAGCGGCCGGCCGCCGATCAGCGGCGCATCGGTGCGGCCGTCGGCATTCGTCACCGCCGTGGCGATGCGGTGCGCCCGTTCACCGGTAAATTCGTAGAGTTCGATGGCGACGCCGATCGCCGGACGGCCGGCATGGGTATCGAGCACGTGGGTGCTGAGGCGCCCATTGACCTGGGGCATCCCCTCCCCCGTCACCTTGGCGGCAATGCGCAGCCGGGTGATGAAGGCGATCTCCTGCAGGGCTGTGGCGAACTCGGTCGCGGCGTCGTGGCGCAGCCGGCGCTCGAACTGGTTCAGGATCGAATCGCGCGTGTGCCGGCGCACGCAGACGATGAAGGGGAAGCCGAACTTCGCCTTGTAGGCATCGTTCAGGCGATGGAAGCGCGCGAACTCTTCCTCCGACAGCGTGTCGAGGCCGACGCTCGCCTGCTCGTGTCGCGACTCCGCGGTCAGCGCACCGGCGCGCGCCGCCTTGCCGGCGAGATCGGGATGGCCGCACACGAACGCGAGCTGACGTTCCCGCGGTGCCGCCCGGACCGCGCCCATCATCGCCTCGTGCAGTGCCGTGACGGTGGCAAAGGGCCGCTGGCCGACGACGGCTTCGGCGACCCACGGAGCCAGCTCGAAGGTGTCACCGACGGCGGCATGGAAGTCCGCAGGGGCCGCGCGATTGAGGTCGGCGAGAGCGTGGAGCATGGTGGCCCACCTAGCATGCCCCCGGGACCGCCTCTATAGTCCGCCTCAGCAAAATCCATAGGGAGGAGCCGCAATGACCGGCCGCAACTTCACCCGCCGTCGCCTGGGACAAACCGCGCTCGCGGGCGCCACCCTTCTCGGCGCCCCGCTGCCCCTGCGCGAGGCCTTCGCCCAGGGCGGCCCCGCCAACCTCAAGGTCGGCCTGCTGCTGCCGACCTCCGGCCTGCAGGCGCAGATCGGCCAGGCCTGCAAGCGCGGGGCGGACGTGGCGAACGAGGTGTTCGCCGACATGAAGCTGCCGGTGAAGCTCGACATCGTGAACTACGATACCGAGACCAAGCCGGACGTGGCCCGCACCCAGGCCGAGAAGGCGATCGACGCGGGCTGCCACATCCTGGTCGGCGCCTTCGATTCCGGCCAGACCATCGCCATCGCGCAGGTCTGCGAGCAGCGCGGCGTGCCGCTGGTGGTCAACATCGCGGCCGCGCCGCAGATCACCGAGCAGGGCTACAAGTTCGTGGTGCGCAACTTCCCGACGGCGCCGATGCTCATCACCGGCGCGCTGGCCCTGCACAAGGAGATCTTCAAGGTCTCCGGCAAGACCCCGAAGACCGCCGTCCTGATGAGCGTGAACGACACGTTCGGCACGGCCATGATCAACGGCATCAAGGCGCTCTTCCCCAAGCTCGACATGCCCTACGAGCTCGTCGACACGATCAGCTACGACGTCGCGGCCAAGGATCTCTCCGTCGAGGTCGCCAAGGCCAAGGCCACCAAGGCCGAGTTGCTGCTGCCGGTCAGCCGGCTGAACGATGCCAAGCTGCTGGTCCAGGAAATGGTGAAGCAGCGCTGGGAGCCGATGGGCGTCCTGAACCCCGGCGCGCCCGGCCTCTACGAGCAGGACTTCCTCAAGACCATGGGCAAGTACGGCGAGTACATGATCTCGAACGTGCCGTGGCTCGACCCGAAGTCGGCCATGACCGCGTCGCTCGAGAAGCGTCATGCCGCGAAGTATCCCAACGATCAGCTCGACCTCAACGGCGGATTCACCTTCGAGGGCATCCTGATCGCCGCCCAGGCCTGGCTCGCGGCCAAGTCGACCAAGCCCGGCGACCTGATGGAGGCGCTGCGCAAGATCAAGATCGACCAGCACGTGATGGTGGGCGGTCCGATCCAGTTCGACGCCAAGGGCCAGAACGTCAACATCAAGGCCACCGCCGTCGAGAACCTGAAGCGCAAGCCCACGGTCGTCCTGCCGCTCGAATCGGCCGCCGCGCCGCTGGTCTTCCCGATGCCGCCGTGGAACGACAAGCGCCGCACCTGATCTTGCCGCCCTCGTCCTTTCCCTCTCCGCCGCGACGCGGGGGAGAGGGCGGGGCCCATTGCGAAGCAATGGGAGGGTGAGGTGGTCTTCTCTTCCGAGACAACCTCGCCCGCAGCGCCGCACATGACCCACCTCACCCAGCCTCTCCCCCCCGCTGCGCGGGCGGAGAGGAGCCTGAAAGAATGACCGCCGACTTCCTTCTCTCGCTCGCCCAGGCGATCACCAAGGGCCTGTTGACCGGGATGGTCTACGGGCTGATGGCGCTCGGCCTGTCGGTGATCTTCGGCGTCATGCGCGTGGTCAACTTCGCGCACGGCGAGATCATGGTCGTGGGCATGTATCTCGCCTGGATGGGCTTCGAATACCTGCAGCTCTCGCCGATGCTGAGCCTGCCGCTGATCGCCCTGCTGTTCTTCGGCGCGGGCTATGCGCTGCAGCGCGCCGTGATCTCGCCCTTCATTGGCCGGCCCGAGCACCAGCAGTTCCTGCTGCTGCTCGCCATCGCCATCCTGCTGGTCAATGCCTGCCTCGTCATCGCCGGCCCCGACGCGCGCGGCGTACAGATGGAATCGCAGTTCGATTCCTACGAACTCGGCCCCTTCGTCTTCGATGCGGTGCGCCTGCATGCCGCCCTCACCGCCGTGGTGATCGCCGGCCTGCTCTGGCTCTTCTTCACGCGCACCCGCACCGGCAAGTCGATCCGCGCCGCCGCCGACAACAATCTCGGTGCCCTGGTCGTCGGCCTCGACGTGCGCCGCCTCTACGCCTTCACCTTCGGCGTCGGCGCCGCCTGTGTCGGCGCGGCCGGCGCGCTGATGATCACCATCATCCCGGTGACGCCCTTCCTCGCCGCCGAATACACGCTGCTGGCCTTCGTGATCGTGATCGTGGGCGGACTGGGCAGCATGACCGGCGCGCTGGCCGGCGGCCTGCTGATCGGCGTCAGCGAGGCGGTGGCGGGCCTCCTGCTCCAGCCGTCGCTGAAGAGCATGGTGAGCTTCGGCATCCTGATCCTGGTGCTGCTGCTGCGGCCGCAGGGTCTGTTCGGCAAGAGCGGCCCATGAGGAGCGCATCGTGAGCTTCCTCGCACGCCTCACCGATGGCGTTCCGGCCCGCGCGCTCTGGGGCCTCGGCCTGCTGCTCGTATTCCTGCTGGTGGCCCCGGCGCTGCTCGGCAAGTACGGCCTGTCGGTCCTGATCCTGGTCCTCTACTTCGCCTTCGTGGGCCAGGCCTGGAACATCATGATGGGCTTCGCGGGGCAGCTCTCGCTCGGGCACGCACTCTATGCCGGCGTCGGCGGCTATATCGCCGCCGGCCTCTTCTTCCACTACGGCATCGGCCCTTGGGCCGGCGTCTTCGTCGCGGTCGCGGCCGCCGTCGCCGCGGGTTCCATCGTCGGCTATCTCGGCTTCCGGTTCTCGCTGGCCGGCGTCTACTTCGCGCTGCTGACGATCGCCTTCAGCGAGTTCACGCGCATCGCCTTCGATCACTGGGGCTGGGCGGGCGGCTCGGGCGGCCTCTTCCTCAAGGTCGATGCCAGTTCGGACATCCTGAACCTGCGCGGCGGGCCGCTTCTCTTCTACTACGTGATCCTGGCGCTGGCGGTCGGCGCCTTCATCCTGTGCCGCGCCCTGCTGGAAAGCCGGCTCGGCCGCTACTGGCTGGCCATCCGCGAAGATCCGGAAGCGGCGCAGGCCGTCGGCGTGCCCGTTTTGCGCTGCAAGATGATCGCGATCGTGATCTCGGCGGCGCTGACGGCGCTGGCCGGCGTCTGGAACGCCTTCTACTACAACAACCTCTTCCCCGAGACCGCCTTCGCCATGGGCCGGTCGATCGAGTTCACCCTGGCGCCGATCATCGGCGGGCTGGGCACGCTGTTCGGCCCCATCGTCGGCGCCGTCGTGCTGACGGGCCTCGGCGAGATCTTCACCGACCTGAGCGAGGTTTTCCACGTCTCAGGCCTGAAGCAGATCTTCTACGGTCTCGCGCTGCTGGTCATCGTGATGTATCGCCCGGCCGGTGTCTGGCCGTGGATCGCCGAACGCCTCGGCTTCGGGGAGAAGCGGCGGTGAGCGGCGCGCGGCTTGAACTGGACGGCATCGGCAAGAGCTTCCGCGGGCTCCGTGCCGTGCACGACGTCTCGTTCGACGTGCCGGCCGGCACCATCAATGCGCTGATCGGCCCGAACGGCGCGGGCAAGACCACCATCTTCAACATGATCGCCGGCGTCTATCGGCCGGACGCCGGGAGCGTGCGCCTCGACGGAAAACTGATCTCGGGGCTGCGCCCGGATCTCGCCTGCGACGCGGGCGTCGGCCGTACCTTCCAGATCGTGAAGCCGTTCAAGGGCTTGAGCGTGCTGGAGAACGTCACGGTGGGCGCGTTGCATCGCCGGCACGCCCTGCCCGACGCGCGCGCCTACGCCGCCGACATACTGATGCAGCTTGGCCTGCACGACCGGCGCCATCAGGCGGCGGAGAGCCTCACCCTGCCGGATCGAAAGCGGCTCGAGGTCGCCCGCGCGCTCGCCACCGAGCCCAAGCTGCTCCTGCTGGACGAGGTGATGGCGGGACTGCGGCCCACCGAGATCGACGTGATGGTTTCCTTCCTGCGGGACCTCAACCGCCGTACCGGCCTCACCATCCTGCTGATCGAGCATGTGATGCGCGCCGTGATGGCGCTGGCGTCGAACATCGTGGTGGTGAGCTACGGCGAGAAGATCGCCGAGGGAACGCCGCAGGAGATCGCGCAGCACCAGGCGGTGCTCGACGTCTATCTCGGCGAGGCGGAAGACGCATGAGCGCGCCGCTCCTCCGGGTCGAGACCCTCGACCTCTACTACGGCGACGCACAGGCGCTGGCCGGCGTCTCGCTGGAGATCGCCGAGGGCGAGATCGTGGCCATCGTCGGCGCCAACGGTGCGGGCAAGAGCTCGCTGATCCGCTCGATCCACGGGATCGAGAAGCCGGCGCGCGGCCATGTCCGCTTCGACGGCACCGATATCACCAGCTGGCCCTCCTATCGCGTGTGCGAGGCCGGCATCGGCCATGTCGCCGAGGGAAGGCAGGTCTTCCCCAATCTCTCCGTGCTCGAGAATCTGGAGATGGGCGCCACACCGAAACGCGCGCGCGCTCTGGAAAAGCAGACGCTCGACCGCGTCTTCGCCATGTTCCCGCGACTGGCCGAACGGCGGCGCCAGGCGGCCGGCACGCTGTCGGGCGGCGAGCAGCAGATGCTGGCGATCGGCCGCTGCCTGATGGGCCAGCCGCGCCTCATCATGTTCGACGAGCCCTCGCTGGGCCTTGCGCCCACGATCGTGCAGGAAGTGTTTCGCATCGTGCGCCGCCTCAACGAGGAAGGCCTCACCATCCTGCTGGTCGAGCAGAACGTGATGGCTTCGCTGCGGGTCGCCCATCGTGGTTACGTGCTCGAAAACGGACGCATCGAACTCGAAGGTCCGGGCGCCGACCTGCTCACCAACGACCGCGTCCGCCAGGCCTATCTCGGCCTCTGAGGCGTTGACGAGCGCCGCAGCCCGTTGCAAACCTGCGCCTTCCGGTACTTGCCGCTGTCGCGTGCGACGCGGATTGGTCCGGGATGGATCTGGCTCCTCCCGACGACGGGACGACCTCCCTCCCCGGCATTTTTTGCCCATGGGGAGATTGCAAAATGAATCGTCGTGACATGCTGAAGGCCGGCCTCGCCGCCGGCGCCCTCGGTCTCGCGCCGCGCCTCGCGTCGGCGCAGGCCGCGACCTACTCGCCGGTGCCGAAGGGTTGGCGCACCTACGTGCTGACGACGCGCGTCGAGCCGACGGCCGGCGCCAACAAGGCTTGGATCCCGCTGCCGACCTTCGAGGCGCCGGATTGGCAGCGCCCGGGGAACGTCACCTGGACGGGCAACGCGCGCGTCGCCGAGCGCGTGCGCGATCCCAAGTATGGCGCGGAGATGCTGAGGGTCGAATGGTCGGCCGACCAGCAATCGCCGCTGATCGAGATCGTGGCGCAGGTCCAGGCGCAGAACCGGTCAGTCGTGCCCGGCAAGGGTAACGCCGCGCCGCTCGCCGACGCCGAGCGCAAGCTGAACTTGATGCCGACCACGTTCCTGCCGACCGATGGCCTGGTGAAGGAAACGGCCGAGGAAATCGTACGCGGCAAGCAGGGTGACGTCGCCAGGGCACGCGCGATCTACGACTGGGTGGTCGAGAACACCTTCCGCAATCCCAAGACGCTGGGCTGCGGCGTCGGCGACATCACGACGATGATCAGGACCGGCAACCTCAACGGCAAGTGTGCCGACCTGAATGCGCTCTTCGTCGGGCTCGCCCGCTCCGTCGGCCTGCCGGCGCGCGACGTCTACGGCATCCGCGTCATGCCGTCGGAGTTCGGCTTCAAGGCGCTGGGTGCGGGCTCGGAGGTCGTGTCCAAGGCCCAGCATTGCCGCGCCGAGGTCTGGCTCGCCGGCTCCGGCTGGACGCCGGTCGACCCGGCCGACGTGCGCAAGGTCGTGCTGGAGGAGCCGCCGGCCAACCTCGCCATGACCGATCCGAAGGTGGTCGCGGCGCGGCGGGCGCTGTTCGGCTCCTGGGAGGGCAACTGGCTGGCCTACAACGTGGCGCACGACGTGAAGCTGCCGGGCTCGAAGGAGGATCCGATCGCTTTCCTGATGTACCCGCAGGCCGAGAACCGCGCGGGCTTCCTCGATTCGCTCGATCCCGACAAGTTCAAATACCGGATCACGGCGCGTGAACTGACGGCCTAGCCGACACGGCTGTCACGGCGGGGCGGACGGGGCATTCCGCTCCGCCCCGAACCGCATTATACGGGCGCATGACCGCATCGACCGACGCGGCACCGGCGGCGGTGCCCGCCAGCCTCGTGCATCGCTACTACTTCGCGATGTCGGTGCCGTTCCTGATCGACCTGTTCACCCTCGTCGTCTACTGCATCCAGAACGACGCGCCGCAGGCCTTCCTGCCGTCGCTGGCGGTTTCGACCCTGTTCCTCGTGATCGGCGTCGGCCTCGGCGCGTGGTTCCTGATCCGGCCGATCCGGCACTTCATCGACGGCCGCGTCCCCTTCGCCCAGATCGAGTACTCGCTATCGCGCCTGCCGCGCCATTCAGCCCTCGTGGTCGGCGTGATGTTCGCGCCCATGATGGCCCTGCGGCTCCTGTCCCATCGCCTGGGCATCACCTTCGGCGCCACTCTGCAGCAGGTCGCCTGGCCCGACGTCATCGCCAACCTCACTGTCGGTACGGGCTTCGATGTCGTCCTGACCTTCTTCGTCGTCGCCGCCTATCTCGACCATCTGTGCCAGCACCTGTTCCGGGCGCGCGGCGTGAACATCTCGCGCTTCAACGGCCGCTTCAGCCGAAAGGTCGCGATGGCGCTTCTGTTCATCACGTTCGCCACCATGGTCCTGATGGTCGCCGACGTGCTGAGCTATTCCGGCGACCGCCTCGTCCGCGAGGTCTCGTCCGACGTCGCGACCTCGGCGGTCGGCGCGCTCTTGATGTACTACTGGATCTCGCAGGCGCTCACGCGGCCGATCACCCGTCTGGACGGCGGTCTGCGCCGTGTCGCCGACAACGACTACACCGTGCGCCTGCCGGTGACCTCGAACGACGAGCTGGGCCACGCCGCCAGCCGCTTCAACCAGATGGTGGAAGGCCTCGCGGAGAAAGCCTATCTGCGCGACACCTTCGGCAAGTATGTGAGCGAGGCGGTCGCCACGTCGATCCTGTCCAACCGGGGCAATACCGGTCGCAGCATCGACACCACCGCCGAGGCGACGCTGATGTTTACCGACATCGCGGGTTTCACCGGCCTGTCGGAGAGCCTCGAGCCGACGGACGTCGCCGAGGTGCTGAACGCCTATCTCCGCACCGTAGTCCCTGTGATCCAGCGCCATGGCGGCATCGTGAACAGCTTCATCGGCGACGGTCTGTTCGCGAGTTTCAACCTGCCGCGGCCCCTGGAGAACCACGCCGCCGCCGCGATCGCCGCGGCGCTGGACATCCAGGCGGCGCTGGCCGAGACCCGCTTCGCCCACGGCCACGTCCTGCACACGCGCATCGGCCTCAACACCGGTCCGGTGATCGGCGTCACCATCGGGACGGACAATCGCCTCAGCTACACGTTGCTGGGCGATGCCGTGAACGTCGCCGCGCGCATCGAGCAGCTCAACAAGAAGTTCGGCACCCGCATCCTCGCCGCCGAAAGCACGGTGTTGGCCGCCGGCGCCCAAGTTTTCTGCGAGCGGCTCGGGACCACCGACGTGCGCGGCCATCACGACGACGTCGTGGTGTATCGCGTGGGACCGCCCCAGTGATCGCGCCGGCCATCGCCAGCCCGGCGGAAATCGCCGGACTGCGCCGCCGCTACCTGCTGCGGACCGTTTCCGCCGCCGGTGTCGACATCATCTTCACGTCGGTCTTCGTAGTCTTCGCCAATGCCTGGTCCTATGCGCCGCGTTCGATGGCGGTGGGACTCTTTCTTCTGGTCGGGATCAATTACCTGGTCTGCCGGCGCCTGTTGGTCCCGATCGAAGAGTATCTGGCCGGGCGGCGCTCGTTCGAGGAGGCGCAGCGCCGTCTCACCCAGCTGCCGCTCCTGACCGCCACGCGCGTCGCCCTTCTCGCGATGGTCATGGTGGCGTTCCGGGTGGCGGCGCCGTTCCTCTGGCCCGATGCCACGCTGCAGGGGCTGCCCACGCAGACGGTGGCCGACGCCATCGCGCTCTGCGTCCTGCTTCCGTTCTTCTACTTCACCTATACTTACTTCGTCATAAGCGACTACCTCGGCAGCCTCTGCGCCTACATCTTCGAGCGCAGCGGCAACAACCTGTCGCTGTTCTTCGGCCGCTACCGGCTGAAGCTCGGGATCGCCCTGCTCGTGATCTCCCTGGCACCGATGACCGCCGTCATCATCGATCTCTTTTCCTATGAAGGCGTGAAGCTGCAGTTCGAGATTGCGACCGACGTCGCCATCTCGCTGATGGGTGTGGTCGTGTCGATCTACTTCATCGGAAGATCGCTGCTGCGTCCCATCCGCATCCTGTCGCGTGCGATGTCGGCGGTCACGGGGGGCGACATGTCGGTGCGCGTCCCCGTCACCTCCAACGACGAGGTCGGGGAATTGACGGGCCAGTTCAACACCATGGTCGAGGGCCTGCGCGAGCGCGAGCGGATCCGCGAGACGTTCGGCCGCTATGTCGACGAGAGCGTCGCCACCACCATCCTGCAGCGCGGCGGCGACGGCGTGCTGGCCGGCGAGACGCGCGAGGCCACGATCCTGTTCACCGATGTCTCCGGCTTCACGACGATCGCGGAGACCCTGCCGCCGGACCAGCTCATCGGCGCGCTGAACGAATACTTGGAAACCGTGCTCGCTCCCATCCGCGCCCATGGCGGCGTGGTGAACACGTTCATCGGCGACGGTCTCTTCGCCTCGTTCAATATGCCGCTCGCCTGCCCCAACCACCCCGCGGCCGCCATCCGCGCGGCCGTCGACATCCAGCGCGCCGTCGCGGGCCGCCATTTCGGCGAGGCGAAGGTGCCGTTCGCCACCCGCATCGGCATCAGCACCGGCGCGGTGATCGGCGGATCGGTCGGCGCCGGCCAGCGGCTCAGCTTCACATTGCTAGGCGACACCGTGAACCTGGCCGCGCGGCTCGAGAAGTTGAACAAGGATCACGGCACGAGCATTCTGCTGTCGGAGACGACGTGCGCCGGCTGCGGCACCGAGTTCGTGTTCAAGCCGCTGGGCAGCACCGCCGTCCGCGGCCGCAGCGCGTCGCTCGCCATCTTCACCATCGATACCGTCTGAGGTCCGTCGTCCATGAACCCGTCTGCCCTGTCCCCGGATCAGCTCGCCCTGCAGGCCCGCGCCCGCGAACTCGCCGCCGGCCCCGTCGCCGCGCGCGCCGCCGAGGTCGATCGCACCGAACAGTATCCCTGGGACAATGTCGAGCTGCTGAAGGACGCGAAGCTGGTCGGCATGACGATCCCCACCCAGTATGGCGGCCAGGGCAAGAACTGGCTCGACGCAGTCCTCGCCATCGAGGCGCTGTCCGCGGCCTGCGCCGTCACCGGCCGCATTGCGGTCGAGACGAACATGGGCGCGATCAGCGCGGTCATGGCCTACGGCTCGGAAGAACAGAAGAAGATGGCCGCCGACATGGTGCTGTCCGGCGACAAGCCCGCGATCTGCATCACCGAGCCCGATGCCGGCTCCGACGCCAACGGCATGACCACGCGCGCCGACAAGAAGGGCAACCGCTACGTCCTGAACGGCCGCAAGCACTGGATCACCGGCGGCGGCGTCTCCCGCCTCCACCTGATCTTCGCCAAGGTCTACGACGAGAAAGGCACGTTCGAGGGCATCGGCGGCTTCCTCGCCATCCGCGACGAGACCAAGGGCCTCAAGATCACCAAGCGCGAGCCCACGATGGGCCTGCGCGGCATTCCCGAGGCGGTGATCGACCTCGAGGACATGGACGTGCCGCCCTCGGCGCTGGTGATCCCGCCGCGCGGCCTGAAGAAGGGCTTCGCCGACCTGATGACCGCCTACAACAGCCAGCGTGTCGGCGCCGCCACGGTGGCGCTCGGCATCGCCGAAGGCGCCTACCAGCTGGCCCTCGACTGGTCGGAGAAGCGGCACCAGTTCGGCCGGCCGATCAATGAGTTCCAAGGCCTGCAATGGAAGCTCGCGGACATGTCGATCAGGCTCGCGGCGTCGCGCGCGCTGGTCCACAACGCCGCACGCTCGGGCGAAGGCGGCTTTCCCGACATGCTGATGGCCGCGCAGGCCAAGGTCTTCACGTCGGAAAGCGCCATCCAGATCGTCAACGACGCCCTGCAGTTCTTCGGCGCCCGTGGCTATAGCCGCGAACTGCCGCTCGAACGCATGGCCCGCGACGTCCGCATGTTCACCATCGGCGGCGGCACCGCTGAGGTCCTGCGCAACGTCGTGGCCGGCGCGCTGCTCAAGAAGAAGCTGCCCCAGACGCGCGACGGGTGGGAGAAGGCCTGACCTCTAGGATCACGCTCTTCTTGTCATCCTGAGCGCAGCGAAGGATCTCACGCCAGCTACGGAGTTGTCTGGTCGTTCCGCAAGGTCCTTCGCTTCGCTCAGGACGACAAGCGCTACCGCCCGAACCTGTTCCATTTGCCGTCCTTGCCGCGCATCAGGACGAATTCCTTGCCCTTGCGGCCAGGGTCTTCGCGCGGCGCACAGGCAATCGAGATCCAGGACTCGAAATCCCAGCGCGCCGAGCAGCTCTCGGTCGCGCAGGGCAATTCGATCTCCGCCTCGGTTGCGAGCCCGTCGCCCGCCGGCGCGAAGATCGACAGTGTGCCGCGCAACGGCTGCAACGAGCAGGCCACCGTCAGGAACCGCGTCTTGTCCGACGCCCAGACCGGTGCGCCGTGGACCGAGAACAGCCGGCCGGTGCGCTTCATCACCAGCGTCCAGGTGAAGTCGTCGAGCCCCGGCGTGCGCACGACATAGAAGCGGCCGGGATCGTCATAGCGCTCGTAGAGATACTGGTAGCCGGCGTCGCCATAGGGGCAGTCCTGCAACTCGACCGACGAGCCGCCATCGATCGCGAGCCGCAGCCTGTCACCCTGGCGTGAGACATTGGGCACGTCCGCCCGCAAGCGCGGCGTTTCCTGTGGCCACTCGATCTTCCGGCTTTCGCTTTCATAGGTGGGATTGAGCGCACCATTCGGCACGCAGGCCTTCGCCTCTTCGCCCATGGCTTGCGCGAACGCACCATAGGGAAGCAACAGGCTGGCGAGGCACAGGAGACGGACAAGCATGCAACGGCCTTAACACTGGCTGCTCGAGCATATAGCGTTCAATCTGACGGAGCGCAGCGTCGCTTCGCTCGTTCGCCCCGCCACAGCTCCGCGGCGCCAGCCGGTCAGTTCGGCTTCGTGGTCGCCCCCCAGGATTCGTCAAGCAGTTGTTCCCAGAGGCGTTCGAAATGAGGATTCCCTTCATCGAATGCGCGTGCCATCGCGACGTCGGCGATTGCCCTGTCGATCATTCCCAGACCCCTGAAAAGTTGGCCCCGACCGAAGTAGGCGATTGGGTTCGTGGGATTGAGCTCGATAGCTCGATTGAAGTCGGACAAGGCCATCTGATCTTCGCGGAGTATCGAATACACTGAAGCGCGATTGACGTAGGCTCGATCGAAAGTCGGATTCAGGCGAACGGCCTCGTCCAGATCGCTCAATGCATCTGCGTACTGCTGCCGCAGCATGTACCCTATGCCACGACTGACAAGCGCTTCGACCCTATAGTGTGCCTTAGATTCCGGGGCAGTTGCCACGACCGCGCAGGCTTCGAAGAAGCGGTCGTCGGTTGAGGGTGGGCCTGAGGCGATCTCAAGGGCTTCTTCGAATGTCATGAGCGGATAGTCTATCGTTACAACCGCTCTAATCAATCTACCAAGAGTGGTATTTTAGTCTGACTCTGTTGTCGAAGATCAGCCAACGTGCGACGAACCGAGCAACGTCTCCAGGCTGACGGATCGCAGCGTCGCCTCGGCGATTTCGTCGATCTCGGCCAGGACACGCTGCAGCGCCGCACCGATCTCGGTGTCCTCGCCCGGCTCCTTCGCACGGCTGCCCGGCGCCGGCTCGAACAGCGCCACGATGTCCATCAGCGTGACGCGGCGCCTGTTGCCGATGAACCGATAGCCGCCTGACGCACCACGACCGCCCTGCACGAGGCCGGCGGCGGAGAGTGTGCCCAAAACCTTGGCGAGCGAATGGGTCGAGACGCCGAAGCGTTCGGCGAGGTCGGCGGCGGAGAGTGTGCGGGCCGGGTCGCGCGCCAGTTCGAGCGTCGCGTAGAGGCCGAGGCGCGTCGCCGTCTGGAGTTTCACGGCAGCTCCCTGTCGAGCTGCAATGACGGGCCGGCCACCATTCCCTGCGCACGAAAGAAGGAGAGGATCAGATGATCCTTGCGATCGACCAGCGTGCGGACGCGAGTCACGCCCTGTGCCTTGAAGCGCGCGGCCAGCGCTTCGAACAGCGCGCTGCCGACGCCCTTCAGCCGAGTCTTCGGATCGACCTGGATGGCAAAGACCCAGCCGGCAGCGGGCTGGCCGAACTCCCAGGCGCGCACCTCTCCGGCGATGAAGCCGGCGAGTGCGCCTTTTCCCGTCTCGGCCACGAGGAAATGACGGTCGGGGGCCAGCATCTCACGCCAGTAGTCCGGCTTGTTGGAGCCGGTCACCCGCGCATCAAGGGCCAAAATCGCTGGCAGATCAGAGGGTTGGGCGGGGCGGATCGCAGACATGACTGGGGGACAAGAATGACCTTGCGGCGGGGAAAGTAAATAAGTAATTCAGTACCGAATTACAGATATAGGGAATGCCATGGACCCCGCCACCGCGCCCATCGACTTCCGCACCGACCCCGGCCGCTACAAACACTGGAAGCTCACCCTCGAGAACGGCGTCGCCTACCTCACGATGGACGTAAACGAGGATGGCGGGCTGAAGCCCGGCTACAAGCTGAAGCTCAACTCCTACGATCTCGGCGTCGACATCGAGCTGGCCGACGCGGTGCAGCGGCTGCGCTTCGAGCATCCCGAGATCGGCGCCGTGGTGATCCGTTCGCAGCGCGACCGGATCTTCTGCTCCGGCGCCAACATCAACATGCTCGGGCTCTCGACACACGATCACAAGGTGAACTTCTGCAAGTTCACCAACGAGACGCGCCTCGCGATCGAGGACGCCAGCACGGAGTCTGGCCAAACCTACATCTGCTCGATCAACGGCATCGCCGCGGGCGGCGGCTACGAGCTGGCGCTGGCCTGCGAGCAGATCCTGCTGGCCGACGACGGATCGAGCGCGGTGTCGCTGCCCGAGCTGCCGCTGCTGGCGGTGTTGCCGGGCACCGGCGGCCTCACCCGGCTCGTCGACAAGCGCATGGTGCGTCGCGACCACGCCGACTTCTTCTGCACCACGGCCGAGGGCATGCGCGGCAAGCGCGCCCGCGAGTGGCGGCTGGTCGACCAGCTCGTCCCGCCGTCCAAGCTCGTCGAGCAGACGCAGAAGATTGCCGAGGACATCGCGGCGAAGTCGTCGCGCCCGAAGGATGCCAAGGGCATCGCGCTACCGGCCGTGGAGCGCCAGATCGACGGCGACACGTTGCGATACGCCCATCTCACCGTAGAGATCGACCGTGAAGGACGCTCGGCGAAGTTCCGACTCAACGGCCCCTCCTCCGCGACCCCCGACGACGTTCATGCCGCCGGTGCTGCCTTCTGGCCGCTGGCGCTGGCGCGCGAGTTCGACGATGCGATGATGCATCTCCGCCTCAACGAGACCGAGATCGGCACCTGGGTTCTGACCAGCCAGGGCGATGCGGCCTTGGTCGAGGCCTATGACGCGGTGCTGGCCGCGAAGGCCGACGACTGGCTGGTGCGCGAGATCGTGCTCTACTGGAAGCGCACCCTGAAGCGGCTCGACGTGAGCTCGCGCAGCCTGATCGCGCTGATCGAGCCCGGCTCCTGCTTCACGGGCACGCTGCTCGAAGTCGCGCTGGCGGCCGACCGGTCCTACATGCTGGACGGCGTGTTCGAGGGCTCGAACCTGCCCGCCGCCACGCTGCGCCTCACGGGCATGAACTTCGGTCCCTATCCGATGGGCAACGGGCTGACGCGCCTGCAGACGCGCTTCCTGCATGACCCGTCGCTGGTCGACGCCCTCAAGGGCGAGATCGGAGAGGCGCTCGACGCCGCGGCCGCCGACGAAGCCGGACTCGTCACCTTCACGCCCGACGACATCGACTGGGAGGACGAGGTCCGCCTCGCCGTCGAGGAACGCGCCGGCTTCTCGCCCGACGGGCTGATCGGCATGGAAGCGAATCTGCGCTTCCCCGGCCCCGAGACGATGGAGACCAAGATCTTCGCGCGCCTCTCGGCCTGGCAGAACTGGATCTTCCAGCGCCCCAACGCAACCGGTCCGGAAGGCGCGCTGAAGCTTTACGGCACCGGCAAGCAGAGCAAGTACGACCGCAAGCGGGCTTAAGGGAGTTCCTCCCCATTCAAATGGGGAGGTGCCCCGTCATCGGGGCGGAGGGGTCATCACGGCGCATAGGCCT
>OFDC01000388.1_pt1 | contig 34996 bp, 35 predicted proteins | sample 1520941 | NCBI WGS metagenome assembly OFDC01 (sample SAMEA94258168, study PRJEB24077) | hot springs metagenome | biome: Aquatic biome; feature: Water | place: India | collected 2012-12-06 | depth 5 m | reverse complement strand
AAATGTTATTGGCATTGGCAAAAGCTGGTGTAAATGTTTTCCGTTTGAACTTCTCACATGGAACGCACGCCGACCACCAAATTCGTATTGACCGTATTCGTAAAATTAATAGAGAGCATGGCTTCAAATGTGCCATCTTGCAAGATTTGCAAGGTCCGAAAATCAGAATTGGTTTGATGGAGAGTGGTAATGATGGAGTTGAAATTTTCCCAGGAAATGAATTGAGATTCGCCAGTGATGATATCGTTGGTAATGCCGAAAGAGTGAGTACCCCTTACAAAGGCATGTACAATGATGTAAAAGTAGGTGAAAGAATCTTGATGGATGATGGTAAATTAGAAGTAAAAGTAATCGGAAAAGATGGTACTGATGTAATCACAGAGGTTGTTTACGGCGGTCTGTTAAAGCAAAAGAAAGGTGTAAACCTTCCGAATACTAATATTTCTCAACCTTCAGTAACAGACAAAGACTGGGAAGACCTTAAGTTTGGTTTAGAAAATGATGTTGATTGGGTAGCTCTTTCTTTTGTGCGTACGGCTGAGGAAATCGAAGAAATTAAAAGTTATATCAAAGCACAAGGTAAATCAGCTAAGGTTATTGCCAAAGTTGAGAAGCCAGAAGCTATCACTAATATGGAAGCAATTGTAAATGCCAGTGATGGTATCATGGTTGCTCGTGGAGATTTGGGTGTAGAATTACCATCGGAAGATGTACCAATGATTCAAAAGCGTTTGGTTGAGATGTCAAACTTGGCGGCTAAGCCAGTTATTGTGGCAACCCAAATGCTTGAAAGTATGATTGATAGCCCACGCCCAACACGTGCTGAGGTTGGTGATGTTGCCAATGCAGTGCTTGATGGTGCAGATGCTGTAATGCTTAGTGCAGAGAGTGCATCGGGTAAATACCCAATTTTGGCCGTAGAAACAATGGTAAATACCATTTTGAAGGTAGAAGAATTGGCTGATGAAAAGAAATTGTATTTCCGTCATCATACACGTGTAACGGAAGATAATTATGTTTCTGACCAAAAAGAAAACGATAACGTGGTAATGACTGCTTGTCGTTTAGCTCGTGACTTGAAAGTGAAGGCTATCATTGGTATTACGGCTTCTGGTTATACGGCATTCCGTCTATCTCACCACCGCCCGAAAGCGAGTTTATTCATTTTTACAAATAACGAAAAGCTTTCTACACAATTGAGTCTTTACTCAGGCGTAAAAACTTTCTTGGTTGAAGAAATGAAAGGCAAAAACGTTGAAGAAGTGGTAGATACAATTAAAGATTTCTTGATTGCAGAAGGCGAACTTCAAAAAGGAGATTTATTTATCAATACTTTGAGTTTACCATTACAAGATAATAACCTTACGAATACTGTGAAATTAAGTAAGGTAGAGTAATACTTACCTTCTTTTTCTCATAATTTTACAAAAAAGTCTTTTTCTTATATCGAGAAAGACTTTTTTGTTTTTTTGCGAGGTGAAAGAGTAGGGCTTTCTATGCATCCTCAGTAATGCTAATATACCAAGTTACTATAAAGTTGATGTTGTGCTACTTCTTGAATAAAATTTTCCGACCTTTGCAGCCGCATTATACTCTATCAAAATCTTTATGTCGCTTTTTTCGCAACAATACCAACAAGAAATCAAGAAAACCTTTTTATTGGCTTTGCCCATCGTTATTGCTCAATTGGGCGTTGTGTTAATGGGTGTGACTGATAACATTATGGTAGGTCGATACATTGGGAAAATTGGTTTGGGAGCTGCGGGAATCGCTAATTCTCTTTCTTTTCTAATTGCCTCTATTGGCATGGGGGGCTTATCGGTGGTTGCACCCTTAATCTCGAAGGCAAAAGCAGAGAAAAATATTCCTGAAATTAATCGCTTATTCAGAGCAGGTATTAAAGTGGCTCTTTGGTTTAGTTTAATTTTAGGACTCGTTGGATTGCTTTGTATCTATTGTTTCGAGATATTCCAGCAATCGCCCGAAATTAACACCCAAGCCCCCGCATTTATGGCGATTATTGTAGTTTCCAATGCCTTTATGTTTGTCTTTGCAGCTACTAAGCAGCTTTCTGATGGTCTCTCGCGTACGTACGTGGCCATGATTATCACGCTTTTGGGGTTATTACTAAATTTGATTTTCAATATTATTTTAATTAATGGATATTGGGGTTTCCCGAAAATGGGTTTAATTGGCTCAGCCACTTCTACACTCATTACAAGGATACTGATGATGTTGGCCTTATTATTTTATTTGTTCCAAACAAAAGCCTTTAAAAAATACCTTCATAGCAAGTACAAATCGCTGAAAACAAATGATTTAGTTGTATTGATTTTCAAGATTGGCGTGCCGAGCGGCCTACAATATTTCTTTGAAATTGCGGCCTTTTCGTTGGCGGTAATTATGATGGGTTGGTTGGGTGAAAATCAATTAGCTGCCCATCAAATTGCTATCAATGTGGCTTCTACCACTTACATGATGGCTTCGGGATTGGGTATTGCTGGTGGTATTCGTGTAGGTGAAGGCAGAGGCTTAAAAGATTTATCAAAAATCCGACTTTCGGGTAATGTTGCCTTACTTTTGGTCATTGCATTTATGGCGTCAATGATGTTATTAATTTTGCTTTTTAATCGTTTCTTCGTAGAGTTGTATATATCTGATAATGAAGTAATTGCCATTGCTATTGACTTGATGTTTGTGGCGGCTGTTTTTCAGCTTTCTGATGGCGTTCAGGTAGTTTCTTTGGGTATTCTTCGAGGTATTTCAGATGTAAATATTCCTACTTGGATAACGATGTTTGCTTATTGGGTTTTGTCTTTGCCATTGGGCTATTTATTAGCTTTTCGTTTCAATATGGACGCCATTGGTATTTGGATTGGGCTTTTGGCAGGGCTAACCGCTTCGGCAATTTTACTTACTGTGCGGTTTTATTATTTGATTAAAAAAATGAAGGTTGAATAAAGTGTATTATACCTTCAAGGTTAATTTATTAGATTAAAGATGCTCCGTTCATACTATAATATTGATGCCATAGAAGCAGGTTTAGATGAAGCTGGCCGAGGTTGTTTAGCAGGGCCCGTGGTGGCTGCGGCTGTGATTTTGCCTAAAGATTACACGCACGAATGGCTCAATGATTCTAAACAACTATCGCACGAGCAAAGGGTGAAGCTACGCACCGAGATTGAACGTGATGCGATTGCATTTGCAGTAGCTGAGGCTTCGAATGAAGAAATCGACCAAATTAATATTCTCAAGGCTAGCTTTTTAGCTATGCATCGGGCCGTTGAAAAACTTTCATTTCGCCCCGAACATTTATTGATTGATGGAAATCGGTTTACACCTTACCCACTTATTCCTCATACTTGTATCGTAAAAGGCGATGCAAAGTTTTTATCAATTGCTGCGGCTTCAATTTTAGCCAAAACTTATCGAGATGACCTCATGGGTCAATTTGCTAAAAAATATCCTTATTATCGTTGGGAACAAAATGCTGGTTATCCAACACCTTTCCACAAAAAAGCAATTAAAGAGCATGGTTTTACACCTTTGCACCGCCTTACCTTTAAAAGTGAATGATTGCGAAAGCTTACGTTAAACTTTCAGAAATCATAAACATAATTGCTAGTAGTATCAAGAAAATTAGTGGCGTTAAGCCCATGCCTAAGGCCCAAGTATAATTTCCTTTGAAGAATAAAATCCAAGAAATAATTTGAGTAATTAGGATGGAAACTGGAATGGATACAACTAAAGAAAAGAGTATCCATGTGCGGGTAGTGGCTCCGGAGTCGAAAAGCATCGGTGAAAACAAAGCCATATAAACCGAAGGAATAAAGCCAATGATAGCTATGATATTGACAATTATGGATGCAAGTTTCATATTTTGAAGTAAATATTAATTAGGTTAGTGAATAGACTTAAAATCCCACAAGTATATTATAAAACTAATATTTCTTGTGGGATTTTTGGTAAAATTATTGAGTTGAAAAGGGCGATTAGAATTTCAAATCTTTTAGATAAATAGCATCACTTTTCATACTTTCTATTGGCCCGATTGGATATTGCTCTTGCTCAACCAAGAAATACTTAATTCCGCTATCTTTGGCTGCACGAAGTAAGCTCTTATAGTCGATGATACCTTTTTCTAGGTCGGTTTGCTGTGGTTTTGGGTCTTTCGTTGCAAGCTGCTTGATATGGCACAACTCATAACGATTACCATACTGTTTTAGGTGTTCGATACTGTTTTCACCAGCGGCCTCACTCCAACACATATCTAATTCAAAACATACAATTGATGGGTCGGTATTTTCGAGTAAAATTCTCTGACCTTTAATTCCATTGGCATTTTGAAATGAGTATGCGTGGTTATGGTATCCATAACGTAATCCATATTTTTTACAGATTTCTCCATTTTTAGTAAATGCTTCTGCTTTTTGCTTCCAAGCATCGGCAGATGGTTGCATACCAATAGCTGGACAAATGACATATTTCAGGCCACCTTCGGCACATTTAGCAATCATTTCTTCATTTGTATCAGGAAGACCTAAATGCGTGCTCACCATTTGTACACCAATATCGCTTAAATAAGCTTTCGCATCTTTAGGTGCCATGCCCCAAAATGGGTCTTTCGAATAGCTTTCAAAATATTTATAACCCATATCGGCCAATTGCTTCATGTAGTTTTTCGGGTCTTTTGGCAAAACATCACGAATACTATAAAGCTGGCAGCCAAATTGTTTGAGCGTTCCTTTCGCTTGTAGTTCGTTGGTCATTAAAGCCAAGGCTGCGAAAGAGGCAGATTGTTGTAAAAATTTTCTGCGATTGATAATCATTGTCGTAATTAAGGTTGAATATTAGTAATAAGACGAGGCAATTTAATGGATTTCTGAGAAAATTATAATGAATTGACCAATTAAAAATGGCGACCTTCGAGAAAGTCGCCACCATTTATTTTTACTTTGATTATTTTGCTCGAATTAATCTTCAAATAAGCTTCCTAATCCACCCAATACCGAGCCACTTTCTTTGGTAGAATTTCCGCCATAAGGACTCAAGCGTTGAATAAGTTTAGAAATTGGCAAGGATTGAATCCAAACTTTACCAGTTCCACGTAGTGTAGCTAAAAAGATACCTTCTCCACCAAATACCATTGATTTTAAGCTACCCGAGCGTTCGATATCGAATTGTAATTGAGGTTCGAAACCGACTACGCAACCAGTATCAATTCTTAAGGTTTCGTTATTCAGTTGACGTTCAATAACAACCCCACCTGAGTGAATAAACGCCATGCCATCTCCTTGGATTTTCTCAAGAATAAAGCCTTCGCCACCAAAAAAACCAGCACCAAGGCGTTGGTTAAAATGAATCGAAATGCTTGTACCCATAGCAGCACACAAAAATGCATCTTTTTGTACGATAAGCGTATTTCCCATAATATTCGCCAAATTTACAGGCTTAATTGTTCCGGGATAAGGTGCAGCAAATGCTACTTTTCTTTTGATACCAGAGCGGTTTGTGAAGTGTGTCATGAAAATAGACTCTCCCATTAAAGCTCTCGAACCAGCTTGTAGTAATTTCCCGAATAAGCTCTGTTGTGGCTGTGAGCCATCACCCATTTTGGTTTCAAACATTATACCGTCTTCCATGAAAAGCATTGAACCAGCTTCAGCGATAACAGTTTCATTTGGGTCAAGTTCTATTTCGACGATTTGGATGTCTTCGCCGTGAATTTTGTAATCAATTTCGTGAGAACGCATGACAAATATTTTTGTTTTAAGATTGATGTGACGAATATAGGGTTTATGCTTAAATGTTTCAAAAAAATCTACACAAACGCACACTTCAGCGGGTAGAAAGGTTAAATTTGAGCGTATTTGAAAGAAACCTTCCAACTTTTATATGTCTATAAGTATCTTAAGTAAAAAAACGAGACCTTTATGAAGTATATTATTATAATGAGCTTTTTGGCTTTAGTAGCTTGTGCAAAAGAAATGGGTGTAGATGATACTCTACCGCCATTAGCTTCGAAAGTTGAGTTAAGTTTTGATACTGAACTCACTTTTCAAGAAGGAGTAAAAATTAAAGTAACGAAAGTAGAAGATAGTCGGTGCCCTCAAAATACTACGTGTATTTGGGCAGGAATGGCAAGAGTATTTTTTACGATAACAGATAAGGGCGTGTCAAAAGATAGTTCGATTGACTTTGAAGCCAAACCAATCAATACAACAGTTGATATTAACGGCGTGAAATATCAAGTAGAAATAACCGATGTTTTGCCGTACCCGAAGAATGCTACTTCAATTAATCAAAATGATTATAAAGTGAGCACAACAGTAAAGAAATTGTAAAAAAAATTGTAATCTTTCAATTTTCCATAGAAATAAAAAGGGCGAAGAAAGAACTTCGCCCCACTAAATTATGCTTTTGTTTCTTCGGTTGAAGGAGGATTTGTAGCTGCTTTAGCTTTATTGAACAAATCTTGTAAGAATGCTTCTGCCTCAGGGAAATTATCCTTTAGGGCTGTTGCAGCTTCTGTCTTTAGTTTTTCGAAGTATTCTGGAGCTTTATCAATGGCCTGTTCGGCTTCATCTTTAAATTGCCCGGCTTTGCTCTTTAAATCTTCTAATGCTTTTTCTCCCTCTTCGGTTTGTAAATATTTATGAAGTGCTACACCCGCTGCTGCTCCGAGTACGAATGTTGCTAAATGTTTTGCATTGACCATTTGAATTGAATTTTATGTGTTTAATAATGAACCTCTGACGAAATTCAGGCATGAAAGTATCAAAGAAATTTGAGTAATATTCGATAATTTTGCCGATAGGTAAATTTTATATGCAAATGGACGAAAACCTTGTTGATCACTACGCTGAGATTCTCTATGACTATCATTTCTTGAAACATCCGCTTCAAAAAGCTGATGCTATTTTTGTTTTAGGTAGCCATGATCCCAGCGTGGCCGATTATGCCGTTCAGCTTTTTCAAGAGGGATGGGCAAAATATATTATTTTTTCAGGTGGAGTAATTCGTCCAATTGGTGAACTCCGAAATATTACACCCAAGTCAGAAGCAAATGCTTTTTTTGATATAGCAGTTGAAGCAGGTGTACCAGCAGAGGCAATTATTTTAGATAATAAAGCAACTAATACAGGAGAGAATTTCTCTTGTACACGTAAGATTTTACAGGAAAAAGGATTTGATTTCAAAAACTTTATACTTGTTCAGAAGCCATATATGGTACGCCGAACCTATGCCACGGCTTTGGTGCAATTTGCAGAATTTAGTTTTATTTCAGTGGCTGCCCCCGATACCTACGATGATTATATAGCAAAATGTTCTGAAAATAATATCAGTAAAGAACGTGTGATAAGTAATATGACAGGAGACTTACAAAGATTAAAAGTTTACCCCGAAAAAGGATTTTTAGTAGCAATGGATATTCCTGAAGAAGTTTGGGCCGCCTATGAAAAACTCATTGAATTGGGTTTTGTAGGCAGAATGGCAAATTAGGATTCACCATTCTGCTTCGCTTTAAGTATTTTTAGTATTGACCAATAGATAGCATAACCAAAGTACATGCTTCAATTGGTTCGATACCTTTTTCGGTTAGAAAATTCTCAAATTCAGGGTTTTCTGTGCCCGGATTGAAAATTACTCGGCGAGGTTTCAAGCTTGCAACATAATCAAAATACTCCTTTTGTTTGGCTGGTCCCACATAAAGCGTTACAGTATCAATATCTTCAAACTTTTCTTTGTTTGTATTAATTTCCTTACCTGCAACTACGCCTTCTTTTATTCCTAATAGTTCGATTTCCTGTTGATGACTGACCAATTTATTGGCAGCTAAAAAAGCATATTTACTCGGGTCAGTTGAGGCTCCAATTACTAATGTTTTTTTACTCATTTTTTGTGTTTTTCTAATAAATCACAAATTCAAAAATTTAGTTCACCATTTATTCTAATAACGAATGCCAGAAATAGAAAGTAGCGTATCCCTTCCAGCCTTTCCAATGTTTTGCCATTTCGTTTAGTTGTATCATAGTTGGTTTACTATCAAGTAGATAGTGATTTTTTACAGCATTTTGAAGGCCAACGTCTTCAATGGGAAATGCATCATAATAGCGTAGGCTTTTCATCATCGAATAGTTGGCTGTCCAATTACCAATTCCTTTGATTTTTATAAGTTCACTTCTGATTTCATCAAAACTCAGATTTTGAAGTTTTTCTGTCGAAAATTGCCCTTCCGCAAATGCCTTGGCAATATTAATAATATATTCAGCTTTTCGAGTACTAAACTGTAGTGGTCTTAAATCTTCAATGCTTAATTGTGCAAGGCGTTGAGGTGTGGGTAAAGCATAGAAATATTGACCATGGAAATCTACACTTTCACCAAAATTATGTACGAGTCTTTCTTTGAGTATATAAGCAAATGTAAGATTGATTTGCTGGCCAATAATTGACCAAATCAATGACTCAAATAAATCAGGCATGCCGATTAGTCTTAATCCATGATATTTTTGACAAAGTTTTGATAAAATAGTATCAGCTTCTATTGATTGGTAAAAAGCTTCAAGATTCGTGTCTAAGTCAAACCATTGTTTTACATATTTTGTAATCGCTTCAGCAATTTCTTGCTTACTCGGAATATTATGGACTGATATTTGCAAATTACCCTCTAGTCGAATTGAGAATAAAATGAGTTCGTTTTGAAATCGGATAACTCTATATACCTCTTTATCAATTACTTTGTGTAAACATTCTCGTTCGTTTCGATTAAGAAACTTTAATGTCTGTTCATGATTAAATACCGTAAAAGGGCTTAAAACTTGCATTTTTGGGTAGTTTTTTGTAGATTTTTCTGCAAAATAAGAGAAAAATTAATGATTAGTTCAATCTGATTTTTGCTAATTTTTGTGGGATTTTTTATCAAAAAATGACCATCGCTATTGTAATTGATTTGTAAACCTGATATCAATCATTTACCTTTGTGATAGGGGTATAAAACAAGAAAAATCCAACACTGTCGAACCTTCTTACGTTCCAATTTGCTGTATATTCTTGCAAAAATACCATTCCACATTCATTAAATTATGTTTAGTTGTGAATGATTTTATTCTATAAATAGCTGATTGTCAGTATTTTATGCATTTATTTAAAACTATTCTAAATTACAAATAGCTATAAAAAAAATGACAAAAGCTATTTGATTGAAAACATTCATAGCGTAGTTTTGCAGTCTGAAAAAGTAGGGATACTACATTTATATATAAATATGATTCGTAAATTTTATAAGTCAATTTTAGCTCTTGCTGTTGTTGTAAGCATAGCTTTCAGTCATGCAACGGCACAAGATAGTACCTCGACTGCGGCTGCTGCCCCTGCTGGTGGTGGAGATGTAGCGAAAGGGGAAGAGTTATTCAAAAATAATTGTGCACAGTGTCACGCTGTTACGGCAGAAGTTGTAGTTGGGCCTGGTTTAGCAGGACTCGAAGAACGTCGAGACTATGCTTGGATTAAGAAATGGATTAACAATCCAATGGGTGTAATTGCCAGTGGCGATAAATACGCTAATGACCTTTATACTAAATTTAATAAAACCCAAATGACTGCTTTCGGTGCATTTGGTGATAATGAAGTAAAAGCAATCTTAGCTTACGTTAAGTCTGCTGGTGCAGCTCCAGCAGCGGCAGCAGCTCCTGCGAGTGGTGCAGCTCCAGCAGCGGCAACCGAAACAGGTGGTGGTAAATTTATCAATGTTATTTTGGTATCATTGTTAGTTATCATGGGCCTTGTTTTAGTAGCTTTATTAGGTATCTTACAATTATTGAATAGATTGTCAGGTGCTGAATCTGGAGAAGCTTCTCTTTCATTCGGAGAAAAACTACAAGCAAACCTTAAAAACATCGCAGCTAATAAAACTGTACGTTCGGCTATTGTTTGGGCGTTTATTTTATTAGCAACAAAAGCAACTTTCGATGGTATGTACGGAATTGGTGTTCATCAAGGATATGCTCCAAAACAACCGATTTCTTTCTCTCACAAATTACACGCTGGCGAAATGAAAATCAACTGTGCGTATTGCCACACAGGTGTTTATAAAGGTAAGCAATCAGGTATTCCTTCAGCAAATATCTGTATGAACTGCCATAACGCTATCAAGCGTGAGTCGCCAGAAATCCAAAAGATTTATGCAGCAATCGAGAATAATAAGCCAATCGAGTGGGTACGTGTACACAACCTTCCTGATTTAGCATACTTCAATCACGCACAACATACAAATGTTGGTGGTTTAGAGTGTAAAAATTGCCACGGCGAAATCGAGAAAATGGAAGTTGTTCAACAACGCTCAAGCCTTACAATGGGTTGGTGTATCGACTGTCACCGCAAGACAGAAGTTAACGGAAAGGACAATGGCTACTATACTAAGTTAATGGAAGCTCACAATGCAGTTAGCAAAGGTGCCATGAAAGTTCAAGATAACGGTGGTTTGGAGTGTGCGAAATGTCACTACTAATACCTGCTCATTATCAATTATATTATATTCTGAAGAAAGTTCATAACATTAAATAAAGTTCCTATCAGGAATTAGGATACTATGGAGAATACTAATAAAAAGTATTGGAAAGGGGTTGAGGAGTTGAAAAACGACATTGGGTTTGTACAAAATGCCAATCGTGAGTTTAATTTAGATGATATCGAGACTGTTGAGCCTACTCATCGCCGTGACTTCTTGAAAGTGTTAGGCTTTAGTGTAGCTGCCGTTTCTTTGGCAGCTTGCGACGCTCCAGTTCGTAAGGCTATTCCTTACTTAAATAAGCCAGAAAGCGTAGAGCCAGGAATTCCAAACTGGTATGCTTCTACTTACGCTGAGGATGGCGATTATTGTAGCATTTTAGTAAAAACACGTGAAGGTCGTCCGATTAAAATTGAAGGAAATAAACTTTCATCTGTAACTAAAGGTGCTGTAAGTGCAAGAGTACACGCTTCAGTATTGAGCTTGTATGATAATGAAAAATTGAAAGGGCCTAAAAAAGGTTCTTCAAACATAAAGTGGGAAGAGTTAGATAAAGAAATCACAGCTGCTTTAGCTAAAGGTGGAAATATCCGTATCGTTACAAATACAATTCTTTCTCCAACTACTAAAAAGGTAATCGCTGATTTTGTTGCTAAATACCCATCTGCAAAACATGTTACGTATGATGCTAATTCATCTTATGCAATTGTTCAAGCAAATGCTACTTCATTTGGCAAAGCGGTTATTCCTTCTTACGATTTCAGCAAAGCTAACGTAATCGTTGGTATCAACGCCGATTTCTTAGGTACTTGGATTGCTCCAAATACATTTGCTGGTCAGTGGGCTGCTACTCGTAAATTGAATAGTGGTAAAAATGGCAAACGTACGATGTCTCGTCATTATCAATTCGAAACTGGTTTGACAATTACTGGTGCATCTGCCGACTACAGAGGAATGATTAAGCCTTCTCAAGAAGGTGCGGTTGCAGTTGCTCTTTACAACAAAGTTGCTGCTGCTTTAGGTGGCAAAACTGTTGGTGGTGCTGCTGTTGAAACGCAAAATTTAGATAAATGTGCGAAAGACCTTATTGCTGCTAAAGGTGCTGCATTGGTTGTATCTGGCTCAAACGACCCAGCTGTACAAACAATCGTTAACGCAATCAACGGTTTATTAGGAAGCTACGGCACAACAATCGACTTAGGCACACCAGTAAATTACCGCCAAGGTAATGATGCTGAAATGAACGCCTTCATTGCAGAAGTAAAATCAGGAAGTGTTAGCACTGCCATCTTCATGTCGAACCCAGTTTATGACCATGCTAAAGGTAAAGAATTAGGTGAGGCTCTTGCAAAGGTAGCAACAACGGTTTCATTTGCAGACCGTGCTGACGAAACAGCTTCAAAATGTAAATACATCGCTCCTGCTCCTCATTATCTAGAGTCATGGAACGACGCAGAACCAAAACAAGGGTTCTTCTCTCTTACTCAGCCAACAATTTCATTGATTTTCGATACTCGTCAAGCACAATCAAGTCTCTTAACTTGGGCTGGCTTGAATAGCGATTACCACGCTTATCTAAAATCTAATTGGACAAAAAATATCTTAAATGGCAAATCGTGGGTGCAAGCATTACACGATGGTGTATATGAGCCAGCAACAGGAGCCGTTGCTTCAGGTGCAAGCTTCGCAGGAAATGTTGATGAAGCTGCCGCTGCCATTGCTAAAGTAAAAGGTGCTGGTATCGAAGTTTCAATTTACGAATCAGTAGGTCTTGGAACAGGAACACAAGCAAACAACCCTTGGTTACAAGAAATGCCAGATCCAATTTCTAAAGTTACCTGGGAAAACGTAATTGCGGTTTCTCAAAAAACAGCCAAAGAATTAGGAATTGAGCAAGGTGATTGGGCAAAGGCTACAGTAGGAGGTAATTCAATCGAATTACCAGTATTAATTCAACCAGGCCAGGCAAATGGAACTATTTCAGTTGCTTTAGGTTATGGCCGTACAGCTGCTGGAAAAGCAGGTAACACAGGTGCAAATGTTTTCCCTTGGGTTGCTAACGGACAATACTGGGCAAATGATGTTAAAATAGAAAAAACTAAGAGTGGTTATACATTAGCACAAACACAAACGCACAATACTGTTATGGGCCGTAGAGCGGTTGTTCAAGAATCAGTATTAGCGGAGTATGTGAAAGATGTAAAAGCAGGACGTTATGAGCCGAAAATTGGCACATCAGAAGGCGAAAAATCACCATACCAAATTACACTTTGGAATGGACATGAGAAGAAGAACCACAGCTGGGGTATGGTTATTGACCTTAACAGCTGTACAGGTTGTGGCTCATGTTTAGTAAGTTGTCAAGCAGAGAATAACGTAGCAGTAGTAGGTAAAGCCGAGGTAGCTCGTGCAAGAGAGATGCACTGGATTCGTATCGACCGCTACTATAGCTCTGAAATGGAGCACGACGCAGCTTTAGCTGAAAAAGGTATCATCGGTGGTTATAGAGAGTTAGAAATTGCTGCTGAGAACCCAGAGGTTGTATTCCAACCAATGATGTGTCAGCACTGTTCAAATGCTCCTTGTGAAACTGTATGTCCTGTATTGGCTACTACTCACAGCTCAGAAGGCTTGAACCAAATGACATACAACCGTTGTGTAGGTACTCGTTATTGTGCAAACAACTGTCCATATAAAGTACGTCGCTTCAACTGGTTTAAATACTTCGAAAACGACAACTTCGATTTCAATATGAACAACGACTTAGGTCGTATGGTATTGAACCCAGATGTAACAGTTCGTTCTCGTGGGGTAATTGAGAAATGTTCAATGTGTGTGCAACGTATTCAAGCTGGTAAGTTAGCAGCGAAGAAAGAGCGTCGTCGCCCAATTGATGGAGAAATCCAAACAGCATGTTCTCAATCATGTCCAACTAATGCTATCACTTTCGGTGATATGCTTGATGAAAATTCAGAAATCTCAAAAATCTTGGCGGTAGAGAAAGAAGGTCGTGCATTCCACGTATTAGAGGAAATCAACGTACAACCTCAAATGAACTACTTGACAAAAATCCGTAACAAGGATGGCGTTGCAAAAGCAGCTCATGCTGAGAAAAAAGAAGCTCATCATTCATAAGATAGCCTTAGTTAAAAGTTTAAATAGAAAATTAAAAATAAATATCTCAAAAGAATAAAACTATGCATGTAGTTTCACCAATAAGAGAAACTTTGGTACTAAATGGTAAGTCATACCACGATGTAACCGAAGATATTTGTAAGCAGGTTGAGGGTCAACCAACCAAGGAGTGGAAAGTTGCTTTCGGAATTTCAGTGTTAGTACTTCTTTATGGTGCTGCGTGGGTTTTCTGGACATGGTGGGAAGGTCTTGGCGTGTGGGGTCTCAATAAAACAGTAGGTTGGGCGTGGGATATTACCAACTTCGTATGGTGGGTAGGTATTGGTCACGCAGGTACACTTATCTCAGCCGTATTGTTATTATTCCGCCAGAAATGGAGAACTTCAATCAACCGTGCTGCTGAAGCGATGACAATCTTTGCCGTAATTTGTGCGGCTTCATTTATCGTGATGCACATGGGCCGTCCTTGGTTAGCATATTGGGCTTTACCACTACCAAACGTGTTTGGTTCACTTTGGGTAAACTTCAACTCTCCATTGGTATGGGACGTATTTGCAATCTCGACATACTTTTCAGTTTCTTGTTTATTCTGGTATATTGGTTTAATTCCAGATTTAGCTACAATCCGTGACCGTGCAACTGGTATCCGTAAGAAAATTTATGGTGCTTTGGCAATCGGCTGGACAGGTGGAGCAAGAGCTTGGGCAAGATACGAAGACGTTTCTTTGATTTTAGCAGGTTTATCAACTCCTCTAGTACTTTCAGTACACACAATCGTATCTTTTGACTTTGCTACTTCGGTAATTCCGGGTTGGCACACAACCATCTTCCCTCCGTATTTCGTTGCGGGTGCGATCTTCTCTGGTTTTGCAATGGTGCAAAACTTGATGCTCGTAGTAAGAGTTGTTTACAAAATGGAAGATTATGTAACACTTGAGCATATCTCATTGATGAATAAAGTCATCACACTTACTGGATCGGTAGTAGGTATCGCTTATATCACTGAGTTCTTTATTGCTGCTTACTCTGGCGTAGAATACGAACAATATGCATTCATTAACCGTGCAACTGGTCCACTTTGGTGGTCATACTGGGCGATGATGACTTGTAACGTAATCTCTCCACAGTTATTCTGGTTCAAGAAAATTCGCGAAAACATTCTTGTATCTTTCATTATGGCTGTAGTTGTAAATATCGGTATGTGGTTTGAGCGTTTCGTAATCATTGTTACTTCATTACACCGTGATTACTTACCATCAAGCTGGACTTACTTTACTCCACGTTTGGGTGATATTTCTGACTATATTTTCTCTTTCGGATTATTCTTTACAGCATTCTTCTTATTTGCTAAGTTCTTACCAGTTATTAACATGGCAGAAGTAAAATCTGTATTGAAGTCATCTTCAGAAAAATATCCAGAGAAAAAGAAAACAACAGTTTAATAAAGATTTTTTAACCATTCATATAAAATGGCAGATAGCAAATATTTAGTAGGAGTTTTTGACGATGGAGATGAGTTACTTCATGCTGTTGAAGACATTAGACACCAAGGTGTTAAAATTCATGAAGCATATACGCCTTTTGCTGTACACGGACTTGATAGAGCGTTAGGTTATAGTTTCCCAAGAATGGGAGTTGCGGCTTTCTTGTTTGGTATGACAGGTACTTGCTGTGCATTACTTCTTACATTCTGGACAATGGGCGTTGACTGGCCGATTAATGTTGGTGGAAAGAATTTCTTCCCATTCCCAACAAACGTGCCGATTATGTTTGAGCTTACTGTTCTTTTAGCGGCATTTGGTATGTCATTTACATTCTTCTACCTTGAAGATATGGGCCCAACTGCTAAACCAATCATATTTGACGCAAGAAGTACGGATGATAAATTTGTAGTAGCCATTGACCTTGCTAAAAATAAATTGTCAGAGGCTGAAATTTCACAATTGTTGAAAGATTCAGGTGCTTCAGAAGTAAATGTGAAAGAAGTATAAATCAATTCAAAGAATTTCAAGATGAAGGTTTCATTAAAAAATATTTCGCTTGCATTATCAATCGCATCTTTTTCAACAGTTGCCTTGACTTCATGCAAAGATAATAATAGTACTGGTTGGGAATTTGCTCCTAATATGTACAATTCTCGTGCATACGAGCCCCTAACACAATGGAGAGAGAATAATATCAACGCAGATGGAAAAAATATGCGTTCTCCTGTTGAAGGTACTGTTGCTCGTACAAACTATCATACTTCATTTTTACAAGATGATAGTACAGTTGTAAATGATTTGATGATTTATAACTTACCAAAAGATAGTATCGCAGTTGCAGAAGCAGTTTTGAAAAACCCAATTCCATGGTCAGATAAAGTTGAAGAGGAAGGAAAAGTTCTCTACGAAAGAAACTGTTTACACTGTCATGGCGAAAAAGGTGCAGGTGATGGCCCAGTTGGAAAAGTTTATAAAGGGGTTCCAAACTATGCTGCTGACGCTTACAAAAACATGAATGATGGACATATTTACCACGTAATTACTTTTGGTAAAGGTCGTATGTGGGCTCACGCTTCACAAGTGAACCCAGAAGAGCGTTGGAAAATTGTTCATTACGTACACAGATTGCAATTAGGTAACTAATATTTTAAATGCTATCCGTAGAGTTACGGATACCTCGCAAAGAGGTTTAGTATAAAAGATATATCATTTTATTAACACCCTTACAGTATAAGGGTTCAAATTCAAAGAAAATGGCTCATAGTACTCACGAAATTCCTTCTACAGAAGAAAGATTTGAGTTTAAATCTGAAACCAAAAGAAAACTAATAATCGCAGCACTTATTGGTGTTGCTTTGGTTGCAATTGGTTCATTCTTATTATCAAAAGGCTGGTCAATAGGTGTTTGGGAATCACATGGTGCCGAACATGCTGGTGCTGGACATGAAGCAGCAGGCGGCCACGCAGAACACGGCGGCGAGCACGGAGGTACATCATTACTAAACAGAATTATTGCCAATCTGTGGATGAATAGCGTGTATTTCTTAGGTATATCGGTAGTTGGTGCTTTCTTTATCGCATACAACTATGTAGCAAAAGCTGGTTGGTCATCATCAATCAAGCGTGTTGCAGAAGCTCTTCCTTCATTTATCATCGTTCCTGGAGCAATTTTAATTATCTTGATGGCTGTTCCTTCAACTCGCCACATGATTATGCACTGGACTCACGATGGTATCATGGACCCTTCAAGCGAGCACTACGATAAAATTATCGCAGGTAAGGCATGGTATTTAAATCTGCCGTTCTACATGATTCGCCTTATTGCTTACATAGCAGTTTGGTATTTCGGTTGGACACAGTTAAGAAAATACTCACTACTTGAAGATGAAGAAGGTGGTTTAGATAACTATTATAAGAGCCGTAATATTGCTAAATTTTTCTTGATTTTCTTCGCTGTAACAGCTTCAACTTCAGCTTGGGATTTATCAATGGTAATTGACACACACTGGTTCTCAACAATGTTTGGTTGGTACCACTTAGCAAGCTGGCACGTAGCAGGTTTGGCAACAATGATGTTGATTATTTTATTGTTGAAAGACCAAGGATATATGAAAATCGTGCAAGAAAGCCACTTGCATGATTTAGGTAAGTTTATCTTTGGTTTCTCTATTTTCTGGACATACGTATGGTTCTCTCAATATTTATTGATTTTCTATGCTAACTTACCAGAAGAGACTATCTATTTCCGTGAGAGATTTACAGGCTTCCAAGGAAGATACTGGTGGCCATTCCATATTAGTTTATTGTTGAACTTCTTCTTCCCATTCTTCATTTTACTTGCAAGAAACTCGAAGAGAAGAGCTACATTCTTGAAATTAGGTAGTGTATCGGTTATCATCGGTCACTGGTTTGATTTCTATCAAATGCACATGCCGGGTATTGCTAAAGAACAAGGTGGTATTGGTATCATCGAGTGGGGAACAACCTTAACATTTGCATCATTGTTTATCTATTTTGTTGCAAATCAATTATCTAAAGCAAACCTATATCCTAAAAACCACCCTTTCTTAGAAGAAAGTATTCATCACGATATTTAATTTTTCAAAACAATTTCGTTGAACAATATTTTTTAATACAAGGGTTAAAGTATTCAAACTTGTAAATTAATTAAGTAACATGACATTATTGATTGTAGCCTTAGCAATTGTGTTTATTGTACTTACCATTGCGGTAATTTCAAAAACACAAACACTCTTGAAAGGAGTGAAGGGAAGTTCAGAGCAAAATGATGAGGTAGTAGATAGTGCCAATAACCTTAATGCGATTGGTCTATTAGTGTTCTGGATTTTAAGCGTGATTGGTGTATTTTGGTCATTCTTCTATGCTAAAAAAGACTTCTTGATAGCTTTTGGAGATATACCTTCTGCTGCTTCTGTACACGGAAAGGAGACAGATTATTGGTTCTGGGTAAGTATGGTGGTAGTTACAGCCGCATTTATTCTTGTGAATAGTGTACTTTTCTATTTCCCCGTGAAATATCGCTATGATAAAAACAGAAAAGCACATTATTATCCTCATAATAATACTTTAGAGATTGTTTGGACTTTAATTCCTGCTGTGGTAATGGCAGCCTTAGTATTTACAGGACTAAGAGTATGGAACAAAGTAATGGCCGATGCTCCAAAAGATGCTGAGATAATTGAGATTATGGGTAAACAATTCGGATGGCAAGTAAGATACGGTGGCGTTGAAAATGGCAAATTAGGTAATTATAATTATAAACTAATTGATGATGCAGCTGGTAATGAGTTTGGACTTGATTTTTCTGATGAAAATTCATTCGATGACTTCACAAGCAGCACCGAAATGCACATCCCTAAAGGTAAGCCAGTTTTACTTAAAATTAGAGCGAGAGACGTACTTCACAGTGTATTTATCCCTCACATGAGAGTTAAAATGGATGCTGTACCAGGTATGCCTACTAAATTCTGGTTTATTGCTGATAAAAGTACAGCAGATATGCGTGCTGAATTAGGTAATCCGGATTTCAAATACGAAATCGCTTGTACAGAAGTTTGTGGTAGAAGCCACTTCGGTATGAAATTGATTTTAGTAGTTGATGAGCCAGCTGATTACGAAAAGTGGAAAAAAGAGCAAAAATCATTATTAGCTTCAAAACCAGAGTTCTTAGAGAAAGTTCCAGCAGGTTTGAAAGCTAAAGCTTTGAAGTATTTTCCAACAGAAGCTCCAGCAGATAGCACAACTGCTTCAGCCGGTACTAGTTTACCAACTGTTTCGGCTTTAAGATAATATTCAATCTAAATTATTAAAACTAAGTAATATACAAATGGCAGCAGTAGCACACGCAGATACTCATGTTCACGGACATGACGAAGCTCATGAGCATCACGAGCCACAGAGTTTTATACAAAAGTATATCTTCTCTGAGGACCATAAAGTGATTGCTAAGCAATACCTACTTACGGGTATGGCATGGGCCTTAATTGGCGGCTTTTTATCATTGGTATTCCGTTTACAATTAGGATATCCAGGTATTGATTTAGGTTGGTTAAAACCAATTTTAGGAGAGAGATGGTTTGATGAAACTGGTAAATTAGACCCGAACTACTACATTGCTCTTGTTACAATGCACGGTACAATCATGGTATTCTTTGTATTGACTGCAGGTTTGAGTGGTACGTTCTCTAACTTTTTGATTCCTCTTCAAATTGGAGCAAGAGATATGGCATCTGGATTTATCAACATGTTGTCATATTGGTTATTCTTCATTTCAAGTGTTATCATGTTCTGCTCATTGTTCGTACAAGATGGTCCTGCAGGTGGTGGCTGGGTAATTTATCCTCCATTAAGTGCACTACCAGACGCAGCACCGGGCTCGGGCACTGGTATGACAATGTGGTTAGTGAGTATGGCCATCTTTATTGCCTCAAGTTTATTAGGTAGCGTAAACTATGTAACTACTGTAATTAATTTGCGTACAAGAGGGATGACTTTTGATAAAATGCCTTTAACAATTTGGGCTTTTACATTTACAGCAATTTTAGGTTTGTTGTCTTTCCCAGTATTGTTATCAGCAGCGTTATTATTAATTTTTGACCGTAGTTTTGGTACAAGTTTCTACCTCTCTGATATTTATATCAATGGTCAAGCTCTGCCAAACCAAGGTGGTAGCCCAATATTATTCCAGCACTTATTCTGGTTCTTGGGTCACCCAGAGGTATATATCGTTATTCTACCAGCTTTAGGTATGACTTCAGAGATTATCGCAACTAATTCAAGAAAACCAATTTTTGGTTATAAAGCGATGATTTTCTCAATGTTAGGTATCATGTTCTTAGCGTTTATCGTTTGGGCTCACCACATGTTCATGACAGGTATGAACCCATTCTTAGGCTCAGTATTTACACTCCTTACATTGATTATTGCGGTACCTTCTGCTGTAAAAGGATTTAACTACATCACTACATTGTGGAGAGGAAATATCATCTTTACTCCAGCGATGTTATTCTCAATTGGTTTAGTATCATTCTTTATTTCAGGTGGTGTAACGGGTATTATTTTAGGTAATAGTGCCTTGGATATTCAATTACACGATACATATTTCGTTGTTGCTCACTTCCACCTTGTAATGGGTTCTGCTGCATTCTTCGGAATGGTAGCTGGTGTTTACCATTGGTTCCCTAAGATGTTTGGAAAAATGATGAATAATACATTAGGTTATATTCACTTCTGGATTACTTTCATTGGTGCTTATCTTGTATTCTTCCCGCAACACTATTTAGGTATTGCTGGTTTCCCAAGACGATACTATGCATATACTGGTTTTGATTTTACAAACAAATACCAAGATTTAGCTCAAGTTAGTACAATAGCTGCAATCATGGTGTTTGCTGCAAATATCATTTTCTTATTCAACTTCTTCTATTCAGTTTTCAAAGGTAAGGCAGCCCCTCAAAACCCTTGGAAGTCGAATACATTAGAGTGGACTACTCCAGTAAATGTTGGACATGGTAACTGGGTAGGTGAAATTCCAGCTGTTTATCGTTGGCCTTACGACTACAGTAAGCCGGGTGCTGCTGAAGATTTCATCCCACAAAATGTTCCATTCTCTGCTACGCCAGAATCTAACTTCCCGTACGAGAATGAATTAATTAAAGAAGAAAAAGAAATCGAAGGAATTAAGTTTGATTACAGTATTCCAGATTGATAAAAATTACCAACGATTCACAACCTAAAAGTTGTGAATCGTTGTCTCAAACTAATGACAACTCACGGTAAAGTATTTAGAAAACTTGGTTTTTGGACGATAGGAGCGATTTACTTTCTAATCTTAGTCGGAGGAATAGTAAGAGCAACAGGGTCAGGTATGGGCTGTCCGGATTGGCCAAGATGCTTTGGTTCATGGGTTCCACCAACCGATATTTCACAGTTACCAAGTAATTATAAAGAGATTTACGGTGAAAAACTGAAAGGCGAAATAGAATTCAATGCGGTAAAAACTTGGATTGAATATGTTAATCGTTTAATTGGTGTTTTAATTGGGATATTAGTTTTCGGAACGTTTGTTAGTTCGTTTGTTAGTTTCCGAAAAAAAGACAAAACAATTGTCTTGCTAAGCTTGCTAGCTACGATTTTAGTTGCGTTTGAGGGATGGCTAGGCTCGAAAGTGGTTTCAAGTGAATTACACCCTGTAATGATTACCCTACACATGATATTGTCGGTAATTATTGTAATGATACTACTTTATGCAGTCGCACGTTCATACAATTATGTAGTTAAAATCGAAGATATAGCAGATAAAAGTTCTTTGAGTTTTTTAGTTTCAGCAGCCATTTTTCTAACTACTGGTCAAGTTTTATTAGGTACACAGGTTAGAGAAGTAGTTGATAAAGTAGCAGCTTCAATGGGTGAAGCAATGCGAACGGAGTGGGTGGCAAATCTTGGAGGTAAATTTCAAATGCACGCTCTATTTTCAATGGTAATAGTATTGATTAACTTAGTAATATACTATAAAATCAAGAAATCAATCAGCGAAAAAGGTATTCTTACAAGATTTACTAATTGGTTAGTGATTGTAGTAGGAATTGAGTTAGTATCTGGTTTAACACTCGCATATTTAGGTTTCCCTAATTTCATGCAGCCTGTCCATTTAACACTTGGAGTTTTGGCTATAGGGATTCAGTTTGTAATCTTTTTATTTCTCAACAAAGAAAGAGTTTTCAGAAGCATAGCTTCTTAAATTTCGATGAGTTTGGTAGCGACACAAAATATTTTTGCTCAGAAGTTCAAAGCATATTATGATATAACCAAGTTTAGGTTATCATCAACAGTTGTTTTTTCTGGTGCATTTGGATTCATATTAGCATCTGATAGTGTTCAATGGAAACGTGTAATGCTTTTTGCAATTGCGGCTTTTTGTACTACAGCTGCTGCTAATATAATCAATCAAATTATCGAGAAAGACCTTGATAAATTGATGAAACGAACTGAAAATCGCCCACTTCCGAGTGGAAGACTTTCAGTAAAGGAAGCAATGATTTTCGGTATGGTTATGGCCTCGATTGCTACCTACATTTTGTTCTTTGAATTTAATTATAGAGCAGGGTTATTGGCAATATTGTCAATGGTTTTATATGGTTTTGTTTATACACCACTAAAACGCGTTGGACCAATTGCAGTAGCAGTGGGAGCTTTGCCGGGAGCTTTCCCTCCAATGATTGGATGGATTGCATCCTCAGGTCATTTTGGATTAGAACCTGGGATTTTATTTGCGATTCAATTCTTTTGGCAATTTCCTCATTTTTGGGCAATTGCTTGGGTTTTAGACGAAGATTATTCTAAAGCTGGTTTTAAACTTTTACCATCTGAAGGTGGACAGAACTTGAATTCAGCGATACAAATAATGATTTATACTTTGTTTTTATTGCCTCTATGTTGGGTACCTTTTTATTTGGGTATGACAGGTATAAATTCGGCAGTGGTAGCGATGGTGTTTGGCGTATTATTTTTAGCCCAAACTTTCCATTTGATGCGTAAAGTTGATAGAAAAGCAGCTTTACAATTAATGTTTGGCTCATTTATTTATCTACCAGTAGTACAAATAGCCTACCTTTTAGATAAAGTGTAAGCAATAGAATACCCGAAAGGGTAAATCAACAGACTAAAATTTATGAGTAATAAATCAAATAAAAATAAAGGTGTTTCAACAGCAACAGTTGGAGTTGAAGAACCAGCACAAGTGTTGTCAGTAAATAAGTGGAAATTCATTACTTGGCTTTTTATTATTACTATTGTTATGCTATTTGCCTCACAGACAAGTGCATACTTAGTAAGAAGAGCAGAAGGAAACTGGGTGGAATTTACTGTACCGACCATTTTTTGGATTAGTACCTTGGTATTGATTATAAGTAGTGCAACAATGCATTTATCTTTGCAAGCGGCTAGAAAAAATGAGAACGCTAAGCTGAAAACCCTGGTAGCTATTACAACAGTCTTAGGACTTACATTCTTAGGAATGCAATATATTGGATGGCAAGATTTACAAGCCCAAGGAATTTTCCTAAAAGGAAATCCTTCTGGTTCGTTCTTTTACATTTTTACGGGCTTACACATGGCTCACCTTTTAATCGGACTAGGAATTTTGATTGCTACCTTTTTGATGGCTTTCAGAATGAAGTTAGATTCGAGTAATACAATTTTGGTCGAAGTTTGTGCTACATCTTGGCATTTCTTAGACATTCTATGGGTTTATTTATTTGTATTTTTATTGTATTTTAGATAATATTTACTTTTTGACTATTTTTGGGTCAGAATTAATTGAACTGTTAACCAAAGCGGCAAACCGCTAACAATTGTAAGTTATGGCAAGTGCAAAAACCTCTACAACCGCAGAACACTTAATATGGAAGGGTGGCGTGCAACCAATGAAAGTTGGCTACGGAAAATTAATGATGTGGATTTTCTTATTATCTGACACATTTACTTTCTCGGCTTTATTAGTTTCATACGGTTTAGTTCGTTACAGTTTCCCTACATTTGAGGGTTTACGTAAAAACTTTGAATTCTCTAATACTTGGTGGCCAATTCCTGAAAGGGTTTTTGAAGCCGTTCCGTTTTTGCACGGTGTTCAAGCTCCGTTAGTTTTCGTTGGTATCATGACTTTTATCTTAATCATGAGCTCAGTAACAATGGTATTAGCCGTTGAAGCGGGGCATCGTAGAGATAAAGCAGATGTTGAAAAATACATGCTTTGGACAATTCTAGGTGGTATTGCTTTCTTAAGCTCACAGGCTTGGGAGTGGTCACACTTTATCCACGGATCAGAACATGGCTTAACATTGAAAGATGGTACACAAATATTTGGTGCAAACCTTGTGCGTAATGAATATGGACCAGCCGCTTTTGCTGACTTCTTCTTCTTTATAACAGGTTTCCACGGTACACACGTTTTCTCGGGAGTTGTGTTGAATGTATTGGCATTTTATAATACAGCCAATGGTGTTTATGAAAAACGTGGTCACTACGAAATGATTGAGAAAATCGGTCTATACTGGCACTTTGTAGATTTAGTTTGGGTATTCGTGTTTACCTTCTTCTACCTTGTTTAGAAATAACCGAACCTCTTTATTTAATAATTAGAAAGTCTTAAAATTGTTATACAATGGCTCATTCTGAAATAACTGAAAAACTACCAGCACAAACCAAAGAAATTTGGAGAACATTCTGGATTTTGTTAGGCATCACAGCTTTCGAATTTTTGATAGCTTTTACTATTGATGCTGATACATATAAATGGACAAAAATCGGTATCTTCATTATTCTTACAATCGTGAAAGCATACTATATCGTGGGTATTTTTATGCACTTAAAGAACGAAGTGAAATCGTTGATTTGGACAATAATTCTGCCATGTATATTCGTGGTATGGTTGATTGTTGCTTTGATTGTGGAAGGAGGATACATTGGTTTAGTGAGATATATTGGCAAATAAAATGCAAAAAAAATCTTCTAAAGTCGGAATACTAATAGGAATATTAGCTGTTCCGACTTTAATTTTTGTGATGCTCAAAATGTTTGGGCAGAACTATTATAAACTACCTTATTTAATGCCTGAAATCGATGAAACAGGTCAGGTAGTAATTAAAGGTGGAGATACAGTTTTTCACCAAATTCCGCCCTATAAATTAATTGACCAAGAGGGTAAAGAATTTTCAACTGAGCAACTAAAAGGAAAAATCTATGTAGCTGATTTCTTCTTTTCAAGATGTGGAACAATATGCCCCAAGCTTTCTAACAGTTTATCGAGAGTACAAAGTATATTCTCCGCTGATACCAATGTTAGGATAGTTTCACATTCAGTTGATCCGAAATATGATTCAGCGGCTGTACTTAAAAAATATGCCCAAAAATATGATGCCAAGCCAGGTAAATGGTATTTCCTGACTGGCGATAAAAAGGCAATTTATGATATTGCTATTAAAGGATATAAGTTACCTGTGGCGGATGCTTCAGAATATGACTCAAAAATAAGGTCAGTAGATGAAACATTTATACACTCAGAAAAGTTACTACTAATAGATAAGGAAGGGTACATTAGAGGCATTTACGATGGGACATATAATCCTGATGTCGAGCGTCTGATAGGAGAAGTGAAGGTATTAACAGAGATATATAAATCTAAAAAGTAGCTTACTTCAGCCCCGAATTATCTTTTATTGCTAATCTATTGTTGAAAAAAACTAAAAATGAAAGCGGTGAAAGCAAAGCAAGATAAAGCTTCGATGACATTTATTAATGTTGTGTCGGTAGCAGTGCCATTAGTGGTGGCAATTTTATTGGGAATCAGACAAAAGCTTGATATTGGAGCATGGACGAAAGTTTTGCCTCATGTTATTGGAGCAATAAACACGTTAACTTCAGTTCTTTTGATTTACGGTTTATTTTTAATTAAACAAAAGCAGATTGAGCGTCATAAAAAGATAATGACAATCGCTTTTGGTCTAGGTGGTTTGTTTTTAGTGTGTTATGTACTTTATCACCTAACCAATCCATCAACGAGTTTCGGTGGAGAGGGCTTCGTTAAATACATCTATTATTTTGTATTAATTAGCCATATTTTACTATCTCTTGTGGTATTACCTTTGGTATTAAGAACATATTTTTTTGCATGGATTAACGAATATGAAATGCATCGAAAACTAACTAAATATGCTTTTCCAATCTGGCTTTATGTATCAATAACAGGTGTAATTGCGTATTTAATGATTAGACCATATTACGTATAATTTAAAGAAATTAATCATGAAAAGATTTCTTGCATTAATAATAGTATTTTTATTGACTCAGACTATCACATTTGCTCAATGTGCAATGTGTAGGGCGAGTGTAGGAAGCAATTTAAGCGAAGGTCGCGGTGTGATTGGCACAGGAATTAATGATGGAATTCTATTGATGTTGGTTTTTACTTACCTTTCAATTCCAACGCTAATTTTTGTTTGGTTTAGAGCGGCAAAGAAAGAAATGCGACTAAAAATGAGCCAGCAATAATTTCATAGATATAATTTTCAAGAAGCGATTACTAGATTTTTAGTCTTGTAATCGCTTTTTTTGTATTTTTCTGAAGTAAAATCACGCACAGAAATGAATGAAATACAACTCCTCGAAAATAACCTAAGAAATTTCTTAGGAATGAGTAAAGTAGCATTTAAGCTTTCTGACTTTGTATTATCAAAATCAACAATTTAAACAATAAAGACTATGAAATTTACAAGACAAGCATCGGCAAATTGGAAAGGTACAGGAATGGAAGGTGTAGGAACTGTTTCGACACAAAGTACTACCTTAAATAACGCACAATTATCGTTTAAAACGCGTTTTGCAGATGGCGTTGGTACAAACCCAGAGGAACTAATTGGAGCGGCTCATGCGGGTTGTTTTTCAATGAAATTTAGCTTTGTATTGAATGAGTTGGGCTTTACCGCAGATAACATTGATACAAATGCAAAAGTAGTTTTTGAAGATGGGAAAATTACACATATTCATTTAGAAATGAATGCTTCAATTCCAAATATTACTGAAGAGCAATTTCAAGAAGCAGCAGCAAATGCAAAGGCAAACTGTCCGATTTCCCAGCTTTTCAATGCTGAAATTACACTTACTGCTACGTTATCCTAATTATTAGAAGCAGATATAAAGAATGTAGGCTCAAAGCATTTGCTTTGAGCCTACATTCTTTATAGATATCTCAACCAAGTTATCTCTGGATGCTGACCTTTATATCGACTATACCATCTACAAAGTGGATACATAATTAGAATTACTATTAACCAAATAAGGTAAACCTGAGGTAAGGTAATTCCATCATCATTTTTAGGACGGCCCAGAGTTTGTTCGTTGAAAACAAAATCATTCCAACTATAACCTTTGGCTAAAAATACTATTATTAAGAAAGTACGAATCACGTACCAATGAATGAGATAATAAAAAAGCGGAACGCTTCCGAAAACCTTAAAAAATTGAAATTTTTTATCGCCAATTTTTTCAAATAACCACAAAAGGAAAAACGAAATACCCAACATACAAAGAGTAAAGTCGAGAGAAGGGGCATTTTTTGAAACATTTAAAAATGATAAAACTGTAAAAAAGGGCTTCGTCTGTGTACTCCAAGGAATAGGGTCTCCATAAATATTGATGAATCTCAATAATAAAAATGTTCCTAAAAATCCACCTGAAATTTTGATAAAAAAGTTGGTTCTGATATTTTTTTCACTCAGAAAGTACTCGCCTAAGCCATAGCCAATCAACATAATCGACCACCACGGAATAATTGGGTAAGCTAAAATCAAAAGTCTTGAACCAAATGGAAGAACAGTAAGCGTAAATAAAGGGCCCAAAATAGTTTTGATGATGGAATCTGGCACGAGAGCTAAAAGACCATAAAATAGCATGATAAAACTCCCAATTGATAAAATTAATCTAGGAGATTTTCCAATTAAGAATGACAGCAGAATGAAGCCCACACCAATGGCTGCAATTACTTGAAAAAGTAAAGTATAGAACCCAATATCTGACCAAATTCCAAAAGAAATAATACTAAATTCTAAGAGTATTAACCAAAGTCCACGAGTTCGTAAAAATTTCTTGTTTTCGGCGATATTCGTCTGGCGTTTAGCAGAAATATAGGCCGAAACACCTGATAAAAAAACAAAAGTAGGAGCACATAAATGGGTAATCCAACGAGTAAAAAAAAGAGCAGGGTAAGTGTTACTTAAGTCCGTCGGACTTTGGTTGAGAGAGTTCTGTAATAGAAAATCACGGGTATGGTCAAGGGCCATGATAATCATGACGATACCCCGAAGAGTATCAATGGAAGTAATTCTTTTCATAATTTATTTATTAGGGAAACAATTTGATATTTTAACAAATGTAAAGTTAAAAGTACTAGAATAAAAATTTTGTAAAATTAATTTCCTTATAATCAGTGAGTTGTATGTGAATTTACTTTGCGTTTTTGATAAGAATATCGTAGAAAATGAAAAAAAATAAAATTAACTGACATAGGGTTGACAGTGAATAAGATTTACTTTACATATCCTTCCCATCCAAACCTAAGAGAATTATGATTTGGGTATTTAAAACTACGATAAAAAATAAAAGACAGGTAAAGCAAATTGCTCCTATCTTAAATGAACTAATTGTTTCACCAAGTAAATGGAATTTTGACTTAGAAGATTGTGATAAAATTTTACGAGTGGAGAACTATAAAATTGAATTACAAGAAGATTATCTGATTCAACGGTTATTAATCGCAGGGTATAATGTTGAAGTCTTGGAGTAAAACACTAATGCCACGATTTTTACCGTGGCATTAGTGTTATATATTAAAAGAATTTTTTTCCATTGGAATATTTCAAATCAATACCTGATTTAAACTTTGTGTTATCAAAATTGACTTCATTTTTAAAATCGGCATATTTAAAATCAGCATGATTACCAAATGCAGTGTTTTTGAATGTTACTCGGTCATTGAAATTCGTGTATTTAAAATCGGCATAATTACTAAATCGAACATCAAAAAAATCGGCGTCATTTTTAAAACTGGTATATTTAAAATTAGCATAATCGTAGAAATCGCATTTGGCAAAAATGGCTTCTTGCTTAAAATCAGCATATTTGAAATTAGCTTCTTTGGCAAACTTTGTGCCTCCAAAAGAAGTATTATCCGCAAAATCTGAATATTTAAACTCAGTTTTACCTTCAAACTTACAATTTTCAAAAACTACACTTTTTTCAAAATCAGTCGTAAAAGTAGTACCGTTTCCAATACTCCAATTAACGTTTCCATTGCCCATTTTTCTGTTTTTTTCTTCTTCAAGGTTTTTATAGGCAATAAAATCACCTTTGAAAATACAGTTTTTAAACGAAACAGGAACTTCAACGTAGCTTTTGTATTCTTCGTAGCTACCTTTATTTTTTATACGTTTTTTATTAGAAAGTTCAGTCAAATCTAAATCTCCTACAATGGTAGCATTTTGGTAATCAATCGATTGGCCTTTATCAATTGCTTCAAAAATGGCTTTGGCTGAAACTTCTTTCTGAGCCAATGCTTTTATTCCTACAAAAGCAAAAGCCATCATAATAATTATCTGTTTCATAAATGATTTTAGTATGATAGAAATTAAAATTATTCGTTGATATATACGCCACCCGAATTGGCATCCATTTTAACAGAAATACCACCACCATTGAGCGAACCCCTCACACGGTCTTTTTCCATTGTTCCATTAAATTTGGCTAACGCTGGAACTTTAACTCGTTGACCATCAAGGTCTAAATCCATACCTTTATCTAGAGGCATTCTTACATGAATACTTCCTGCACTTGTAGATAAAGAAAGGTATTTTCCGAGGGATTTGATATCAGCATCAATTCCACCACCCGAAGTTGAAGCTTTTACGCTGGCAGTGATGTCATCTAATTTGATTGAACCACCCGAAGTAGAAGTAATAAAATCTCCGCTAATAACTTCGGCTCTAATTCCGCCACCACTTGTTGTTGCTTTGATATTTCCGCCAAGGTCTTTTAGGGTAAGCCCGCCACCTGAAGTTGAAAGTCGAATATCACCTTTGCAGTTTTCAGCAACAATTCCACCTCCACTTGTTGAAACGTCAATATTATCGCGGCTATCGCTGATATTTATTCCACCACCTGAGGTGCGTCCTTTTACATTGCCCCCTAATTTCTGAAGTTTTAAACCGCCCCCCGAAGTAGTAAAGTTAAGGTCGCCAGTAAGATTTTTAAGCGAAATTCCTCCACCACTTGTAACTAAATCGGTAGAAATTTTTTCTGGTGTGTAGATTTTGAAAGAAATACTTAGTCCACTTTTCCAGTTATTCCAGCCACTTTCGCTTTTACGTTTGGCAATACAGTTAATTGTTTCTCCGTCTTTTTTGACACTTAATTCGTAATCTTTTAGGCGTTCTTCGATTTCAGATTTGCTCAAGTCATTACCACCATTATTTCCTCTAATGTAAATTTCTACTCTTGCTTCACCATCTGTGCTACCCGTGACAGAAATGCCACCACCAGATGTACGAACATTAAGTTTTTTTACTTCAGAAGATTTGTAAGTTTTAACGAAATAGGGTGTTTCTTTGTCTTGTGCGAAAGTAGTAAACGATAAACCTAAAATAAATAATGAGAGTAGCTTTTTCATACAATTGCGTAATGTTAAGATTTCATAATTTTTGTTGTCTGAACATAAGATGCAAAAGATGAAACGAGCGTTGCAGAAAATTCGATTTATTTTTTAGAATAAATCCATGGGGTCTTCAACGACTCTCAGATTTTCGTTAAAATTATCAATCAAATTCATATCTGAATGACTAATTTCAAAATCGAAAACATCAAAATTTTCTTTGATTCTCTGCAAATTAACAGATTTGGGAATACTTGAAACGCCATGTTGTAAAGCCCATCTTAGAATAATTTGGGCGGGTGTTTTTTGATATTTATTGGCAATACTTAGAAGTTTAGGGTCTTGCATTCGCATACCTCTTATAAGGGGAGTATAGGCTTGCAGTTGGATTTTCTTTTGTTTACAGACTTCCAGTAAATCTTTTAAATACAAATATGGACTAAACTCAACTTGATTTACAGCAGGAGTAATTGTGGCGTACGATTCAAGTTCTGATAGAAAAGGAATAAGGTAATTCGCCACTCCGATTGCCCGTACACGGCCTTCGCTTTGAAGTTTTTCGAGTGCTAGCCAAGTATCCTTGCGAGTAGCCTTGATAGGCCAATGTACCAAATATAAATCAATGTAATCAATATTTAGTTTTTGGAGGCTAGTATCAAATGCACGTAAAGTTTGGTCAAAACCTTGGTCGCCGTTATTAACCTTGGTAGTTACGAAAATATCAGCTCTGTTGATACTGCTTTCACGAATCGCATTGCCAATTTCAACTTCGTTTTTATACATTTCAGCAGTATCAATAAGTCGATAACCTGTTTCTAAAGCCCATAACACAGCTTGTTCGGCTTCACGGTTATACATATCATAAACACCAAGGCCTAATAAAGGCATTTGGATACCGTTGTTGAGGGTAGTGTAGAGTTGGTTAGGCATAAAGTTTTTGATTATGTCAAAATTACAATGTTTTTAGGAAAGTATGTTGGTTTAAAATCCCCTATCCCCATCAAAGCTAGAGTTTTTCGATTCTTCACAAATTTGAGGGGGTAGGGGGATGTGTATTAATATTACCTTAATTTACAATTCTGTCTCAACTTACCATTTCTCCAAACCTAATACTTTTTTACCTAAATCGTTTAATTCGGCTGTATCATATTTTGTTTTTTCCCAATTTCTTGGGTCTCCCGGAAATGCATAACCTTCTGGTGAAATGCGGTTTTTCCAAGAATTCACTCGCCAATCACGTAATGCCTCGTTCTCTTCTTCGGCAGGCATCATTGAAATGTATTGAGCAATTCGTACTTTATCTTTCGAATTATTCGGACGAATTCCGTGTGGTTGACTGCTATTGAAAATTAGTAAATCACCCGCTTCGAGCTTTACTTTTACGAATTTATCTTCAAATCCAGTCGTATCTGGTTGGAAGCGATTACGGTCTTCGGGCTGGGTTAGTTTCCATGTATCATACGTACGGAATAGTTCAGGAATACACTGAAAACCACCCATATTTTCGTCAGTTTGGTCGGCTAAAGCTAAAACGCCTTGTACATTTTGAGGCTTAGTTTCTGGGTCATAGTCCCAGTGGATAAAACCTTTATATTCAAAACCTGGGCGTAGTGGGAAGTTCAAATTGGCTCGGTCGATGGTTACCCAAAGTTTTTCTGTTCCCCAAATATCTACAAAAGCATCATATACTTTTTGAGTTTGGCGGTTATTCCACAAATGCTGGTTATTATACACTTCAACCATTCCTGTACCTGTTAATTCCTTCATTTTCATTTCAGCACGAGGGGGTGTGTACCAAGTGTTTGGGTCATTAGGGTCTTTTTCTTCAAATTCCCAAATAAATTGAGCAGTACGTAATGCTTGTTCTCTCGGAACTGCATTCTTAATGATTACGTAGCCATTTTCAATCCAAAACTTCCAGTCATCTTCAGTTAATACACGAAGTGGACCGCCTTCAGCTAAGCTTGTACGAAGCTTAATTTGGCTACTTGTGGCGGTTGAAGGATTTCCGGGTTTATCTGTATGGTTTTGATTCGGCATCATAGTTGGAGCCATAGTTGGGGCGGCGGTAGGCGTTCCTATCATTTGCATAGATTATTTTATTTAATGAATGATGTTAAGTAAAACCAGTTTTTTAAAGCAGTGATTGAAATCAATGGTTAAGGGAACAAAGAAATGTTTAGGTTTATGCGGACTTCAAGTCCGCATCTGTAATTCAAGAGTTCCGTTGTTTTTTAACTAGTGAATAAATTCACTGAAAATATATATCAAAAACACAATTTAATGATATTTAAAATTAAAATAATGATACAAACTTAGGGGTTTAATAATTATAATACTTTACCGATAATGTCAAATTTTTGAATAATATTGATATTTAGGTCTTAATTATTCGTTTTGTTTACGAAATATGTGCAAATTTGATGCTTATCATCGTCTATTTGAATAGAAAATCAAAATGAAAATAGTTTTAGAAGAATTTACGATTGATTCGAAAAGCTCGTTTCGGGTATTTAGACCGAGATTGAGCCAAGTATTTTATTGGCATTTTCATCCTGAATTAGAACTGGTTTATATTGAAGGAACCAACGGAACACGGCATGTGGGCGAACATCTTTCTCAGTATGAAGCAAGCGATTTAGTATTTATTGGCTCGAATATTCCGCATCTAAATTTTGATTATATGGCTGAAGGAGATTACGAAAAAGTAGTTTTGCAAGTAAGAGAAGATTTTTTGCAAAATGCCCTCATCGAAACTCCAGAGTTAAGAGCTATTCAAGCACTTTTTGAACGTTCAAAATACGGAATTGCTTTTGGAGAAAAAACTAAACAACAAATAGCTGAGCGAGTGAAAAGCTTGGAAAGTTTGAGTTATTTTAGTCAATTTTTAGAGATATTAAGCCTTTTTCAAATACTTGCGACAACCCAAGATTACGTTTTACTACATGACAAGCCAGTTGAGAATCAATACAACAAAAAAGACCAAGAACGTATCAAACGACTTTATAAATTTATCGATGAAAACTACCAAAGAAAGATAGATTTGACAGAGGTGGCTGAAATGAGTAACTTAAGTGAGGCCGCTTTTTGTAGGTATTTTAAGAAAATGACCAAACTTACTTTTGTAGAGTTTTTGAATCATTATCGCGTAAATCAGGCAAAAAATCTGCTTTTGCTTGATAGAAATGTTACCGAAACCTGCTTTGATTGTGGCTTTGAAAGTATGTCATATTTCAATCGAACGTTTAAAAAGCTTACAGGTGAAAACCCTTTAGCATTTAAGAAACGGTATTTTATGAAATAAGTGTAAAAAGAGTGGCATACCTTATTGTCGTAGTGAACAGGTGGGCCACTCTTTCATTTTTGTTATATTTATTTCTCCAAAATAATCCAACGATTAAGATTATTGTAAGGCATTTCTAAAACAATTTTGTAGAAAGAAGAGTGTACTTTGCTTACATCAATAGAAGCACTTTCGTCTTTTACAGCCACTTGTTTAATGAACTGATAAGTATCTTTTCCGCCTGTTTCGAATTGATTGGTGGTAGCTAACCAAATCTTAGCATTACCTTTAGGGTCGATAGCCTTCCACTGAATAGTAATTTGTTTCTCTTTAATTGTTGCTTTGGGCGAAATTGCTGAAATTTTTCCAGTTAATGAAACGCCATCAATTTCAAATGCTTGTTCTTTTGGAAACTTTAACCCCAAAAAATTAGCAATAGAAGGCATTATATCAACGATTGCAGGTTGGTTTTCTTTAAAATAGGCATTTAAACCTTGTGCATTGGTTATCACCCAAGTTTGTCGTTCTCTATCCGACTGTCCACCGTGTCCTCGACCAGTTTTGGCATCTCGACCATGGTCGGTTGTTATATAAACTACCCAATCTTCTTTAAAATTTGCTTGTCGATATTTGATTGCATGCCAGATTTTTCCCACTTGCTTATCCATTATTTCAATAGCATTATAAAACTCTGGGCTATCGCCATGTTTATGCCCCATATCATCGGTATACTCCAGATACACCCAATTCAAATCTGCGGCATCAGTCCTGATACCTTTGGCGGCTGCGGCAGTTACTTCTTCATCAATCGAATGAATATATTTACTTTGCTTATCGTGCGGAAAACGGGCAGTGTCAAGTTCTAATCCATCAAAATGAAAATCAGTTCTTAGGTGTTTTGTTTGAGGTAAATTATCGCCCACAAGTTTGGTTCGGTTATCAAGCCAAGTAGAATAAACGGCAGTTTTTTTCGCTGGAAATTGTTGTTTGAAAAACCTAAAAATTGTCCAATAATGGTAGTTGGGAGCTTTAATATCATTGTCCCAAACATTATGTTTGTTTACCCATGTGCCAGTAAGCAAGCTATTGTAGCCAACTGCCGAGATAGTTGGTGTTTGAGAATAATTACCTTTTTCTCCACCTACATAAGCACGTGTATAGCCACCTACTTGTGCAATAGAATCAAGATGAGGCTTTTTAATTTTTTCAATCACATCGGCAGGAATTCCATCGACAATAATAAAAACTGCTTTCTTTTTTACTTGTGCAGAAAGTGTAAACGTAATGAAGAAAATGATGAGAAGAAAAACTTTATTCATTGAACTTGTTTAAGATTATTTATGCGGAAAAATAGATGCTCAAGAAAGAGG
>OFDC01000386.1_pt1 | contig 35043 bp, 28 predicted proteins | sample 1520941 | NCBI WGS metagenome assembly OFDC01 (sample SAMEA94258168, study PRJEB24077) | hot springs metagenome | biome: Aquatic biome; feature: Water | place: India | collected 2012-12-06 | depth 5 m | reverse complement strand
GCTGAAGCAGCGCGTGCGCGAGGCGCTGCTGGGCGAGCGCCTGGCCGACACCGGATGGTTCGACCGCAGCTGCCTGCAGCAGCTGGTCACCGAGCACCAGAGCGGCGTGCGCGATCACAGCGCGCCGCTGTGGACCCTGCTCATGTTCGAGGCCTTCCTGCGCAACGTCGATGCGGCCGGCGCCGTCAAGCCCGCAGCCGCTGCGGCGACCGACCTGGCGGTGGCGTGATGAGCCTGCGTGTGCTGCACCTGCTGGACCATTCCATCCCGCTGCACAGCGGCTACACCTTCCGCACCCTGTCGCTGCTGCGCGAGCAGCGCCGCCTGGGCTGGGAGACCTTCCACCTCACCAGCCCCAAGCACGTGGCAGCGACGGAGTTGGCGGAAGAGGTCGACGGCTGGCACTTCCACCGCACCCTGCCGGTGGACGACGGCAAGGGCCTGCCCGGCCTGCGCGAGCGCGCGCTGATGCGGCGCTTCGAGCGGCGCATCGAAGAGGTGTGCCGCGAGGTCCGGCCGCAGCTGCTGCACGCCCACTCGCCGGTGCTCAACGCCCTGCCCGCGCTGAACGTGGGCCAGCGGCTGGGCATCCCGGTCGTCTACGAGGTGCGCGCCTTCTGGGAGGACGCGGCGGTCGACCACGGCACCACCACCGAAGGCAGCCTGCGCTACCGCCTCACCCGCGCGATGGAGACCCATGCGCTCAAGCGGGTGGACCATGTGTTCACCATCTGCGAGGGGCTGCGGCAGGACATCGTGGCGCGCGGCATTCCCGTCGACAAGGTCACGGTCATCCCGAATGCGGTGGACATCGAGTCCTTCGACACCGGCGGCAGCGCCGATCCCGACCTGCGCCGGCGCCTGGGGCTGGACGACTGCGCGGTGGTCGGCTTCATCGGATCGTTCTACGCCTACGAGGGCCTGGACCTCCTGATCGAGGCCCTGCCCCAGGTGCTCGAGGTGCTGCCCGACGTGCGGCTGCTGCTGGTCGGCGGCGGCCCGCAGGAACAGGCGCTCAAGGCCCAGGCGCGGGCCTTGGGGGTGGCCGACCAGGTCGTGTTCACCGGCCGCGTGCCGCACGCCGAGGTGCAGCGCTACTACGACCTGGTGGATGTGCTGGCCTATCCACGCCACTCCATGCGCCTGACCGAACTGGTCACGCCGCTGAAGCCGCTGGAAGCGATGGCCCAGGGCCGGCTGCTGGTGGCCTCCGACGTTGGCGGCCACAAGGAGCTGGTGCGCGACGGCGACACCGGGCTGCTGTTCCGGGCCGGCAACGCGCGGTCGCTCACCGAAGTGCTGCTGAAGGTGCTGGCCAAGCGGGACCTGTGGAGCGAGATGCGCCAGGCCGGCCGGCAGTTCGTGGAGCAGGAGCGCAGTTGGCGCAGCAGCGTTGCTGCCTACCGGCCTCTCTACCAGCGCCTGGCCGCTGGCTTCGAGGACGCGGGTGTCTGATAACTCGCATTCGCCAATGTCATGACAACGAGATCCCGCAGGCTTCGTGTCCTGTTGTTCTCGACGCTCTTTCCCAGCGAATCCCGTCCAGGCCACGGCGTGTTTGTGGAGACACGCCTGCAGAAGCTGCTCGAAACGGGAGAGGTCGAGGCCAAGGTGATCGCGCCGGTTCCCTGGTTTCCCTCCCAGGCGGAGCGCTTCGGTGCGTATGCCCTGCTAGCTGCCACCCCCTTGAGGGAAGTTCGCCATGGCGTGGAAGTCTTTCATCCCCGCTACCTTCTGCCACCCCGGGTGGGGATGACCGTCGCGCCCTTCTCGCTCGCCAGAGGAGCCTGGTCGTCTGTCAGGAACTTGCTGGACCAAGGTTGGGGCTTCGACGTCATCGACGCGCACTACTTCTACCCCGATGGCGTTGCTGCGGCCAGGTTGGCTGCAAAGACGGGTCGACCTTTCGTGGCGACTGCGCGGGGTTCCGATCTCAACGTGATCGGCGACCACGACGTTCCCAGACGCCTCATGGTCCGGGCAGCCCAGCGCGCAGCTTGCAGTGTGGCCGTCTGCGATGCGCTCGCCCAAAGGCTGATCTCCTGGGGTGTCTCCTCGGACCGGGTGAGGGTGTTGCGCAACGGCGTGGACCTGCATCGTTTCCGACCGCATCCGAGGGACGCAAGCCGTGAGGAACTCCGGATCGACGGCTCACCCCTGCTGCTGTCCGTCGGCAATCTCGTGGAGGTCAAGGGACACGATCTCACGCTGCGGGCTTTGGCATTGCTGCGAGGGCAGTGTCCCGCTGCACATCTCGTGATCGTTGGCGCAGGAGCATTGCGTAGCGAACTGCAACGGCAGGCCCATGAGCTCGGCGTGGGAGATGCCGTTACCTTTGCAGGGTCGCAGCCGCAGGACTCGCTGCCAAGGTGGTACAGCGCAGCTGACGTTCTCGTGCTCGCCTCTCGGAGCGAGGGATGGGCAAACGTACTCCTCGAGGCCATGGCCTGCGGCACGCCGGTGGTGGCCACCGCCGTCGGCGGATCGCCCGAGGTGGTTTCGGCGTCCGTCGCGGGTCGCCTCGTCCTGGATCACGAGCCTCGGTCCTTGGCCGACGCCGTCTTCGGTCTGCTGCGGAGCGAACGTCCTGCGCGGGAGGCTGTCCGCGGTCATGCTGAGCAGTTCTCCTGGGATGAAACCACGAAGGGACAGCTGGAGGTGTTTGCGCAAGCGTTGACGAGCCACATCGGCGAAGGCTCGAATGCGTTGCTGGGCACGTCAGGGGCTGTGAGGGGGCGATGAAAACGCTGTTCGGGATGCTGTCGCCGGAAGGGACGGGCAGGCTCTCCATCTTGATATTTCACCGCGTGCATGCGCGCCCGGACCCCTTGTTCCCCACCGAGCCCGACGCACAACGGTTCGACCGGATCTGCAGCTGGTTGTCCCGATGGTTCCACGTCATGCCCTTGGACAGGGCTGTCGAGGCTCTCAAGGAAGGGCACCTGCCGTCCCGTGCCGCCTGCATCACCTTCGATGACGGTTATGCCGACAATCACGACGTCGCCCTTCCCATCCTGCAACGTCACGGACTCCCGGCGACGTTCTTCATCGCCACCGGCTACCTCGACGGTGGCCGCATGTTCAACGACACCGTGGCGGAAACCTTCCGGGAGGCGCCGCACTCCTCCATCGAGGTCGGCGATCTGGCGTCCGGTCTACCCGACACGCTCGACCTGTCGACGCTCGACGCCCGACGCCGCGCCATCGCGGACGTGCTAGGAGTGGTCAAGCACCTGCCGGTGCAACAGCGCGAGTCGATCGCCCAGGCGCTGCAGCACCGAGCCGCGGTGCGCCGTTTGCCTCAGGGACTGATGATGCAGTCTGCGCAGGTGCTGGCACTGCACAGGGCAGGAATGCAGGTGGGAGCTCACACCCGCAGCCACCCGATCCTGGCACACCTTGATCGCGACGCCGCACGGCGGGAAATCCTCGAGGGGCGCGACGAGCTCGAGAGCATCACCGACGCTCCCGTGCGCCTGTTTGCCTACCCCAACGGGCGTCCACATCAGGACTATTCCCGCGAGACCGTGTCACTCGTTAGTGAACTGGGCTTTTCAGCTGCTGTCACGACCGCCTGGGGGAGCGGGTGCAGCGAAACCGACCTGCTGCAACTTCCGCGGTTCACGCCGTGGGACTTGTCCGGCACGCGTTTCGGATTCCGGTTGCTGGCAAACCTTCGACGTCGCGGCCAGGCGGTGTGAGGGGCGGGCAGAGCCCCGTCTCAGCACTGCGACCGGTAGTTCGGCGAGTGGCTGCGCATCCACTGCTCAAGCATCATGAGGATCCACACCATTTCGCCGAAGTAGCCTGGGTGCTGCTGCAGCTGCTGTGTCAGCAGCTGCTCGATGGATCTGCCCGAGACGATGCCCCGCGCGGAGAGCGAACGCAGGGACTCGGTGGCCAGAGCGAGCAATCCGGGGTGCTGCAGGCACCAGACGCCGAAGGGCAGACCGAACCCCTGCTTTTTCTTGGTGATGATTTCCGGCGGCAAGAAGTCCCGCAGTGCTTCCTTGAAAAACCACCGCAGCGTCAGGCCCCGCACTTTGTACGAAACGGGCAATCGGAGCGAGAAGTCAACCAGTGCGCTGTCCAGCATCGGGAAGGCCACGTCGACGCTGGCAAGTGAGGCCGCGTTGCGCACCTTGGGAAGATCGGCCTCCGCCAGCGTGTATCGCCAGTCGTACGCCAGCGTCGTGTTCAGTTCGTCAGTGGGCGCAGCCGCCGAGTGCCAGACCTCGCGCTGCTGCCGCTGCGGATCCTGGAGGTCCACTCGGTTGGCGAAGGCCGGTTCGAGCACTTCGGCAAAGCCCAGGCGAAGCAGGAGGTTGTACCGCTGCATTCGGTCCACCAGCGGCATCTTCGCCTGTTCCACGTAGCTGGCTGCCCTGCGCAGCAACGGCAGGCGGGAGCTGCCCTTGAGGGACAGCACGGGTTCGATCAACCGAGACCGGACGACGGCCGGAATCGTCGCGTACCAGTCGAAGACGCGCTGCGCGGCGTAGCGGCTGTTGCCGCCGAACAGCTCGTCGCCACCGTCCCCGGCCAGCAGTCGGGTGACGCCATCCTCGCGCGCGACGCGGGAGCAGATGAAGGAAGGTAACGCGGACGAATTTCCGAAGGGCTGGTCGAAATGCGAGGCGACCTTCGGGATCGCCTCGACGAGCTGGTCTGGGGTGACGTAGTGTTCGTGGTGCTCCGTACCGAAGTGCTTCGCCGCAATGCGAGCGAACGACATCTCGTCGTAGCCCTGGGCGTCAAAACCGATGGAGTAGGTGGCAGCGGGTGTGTCGCAGGCCCTGCCGATCATGCCCGCCACGGTGGAGCTGTCCGTGCCCCCGCTGAGAAAACAGGCTGGTTTCCCAGTGCCCAGCGCGGTCCGGACCGAGGCTTCCAAAAGACTCTGGAATTCCTCCCTCAAGGTCTCCAAGGAAGGACGCGGATCGGGCCGGAACACCGGCACCCAGTAGCTCTCGATATGGAGCTGTCCCGCCTTGAAGGTCGCGCAGTGGGCTGGGGGCAATCGCGAAACGCCCGCGAAGACCGTTCTCGGCGACGGGATGACGTGGAAGTAGAGGTAGTCCAGAAGCGCCTGCTCGTCGAGCTCGGAGCTCCCAAGCCGATCGGCAGATGGAGAAAAGGACAAGCGGCCCCCGCTTGTGCGATAGCACAAGGTGTGAATCGCGAACCGATCGACGGCCATGTGGACCGTTCCGTTCCCTTCGCGCACGGCGACCGCGAAAGGGCCGTCCACCTCGCGTGCCACCTCGGCGATGGGTGCCTGTGCCAGCGCATGTCTCCAGGCCGATTCGGGCCCGTCATCCAGCGCCATGCGGGCCAGAGCAGAGGACCGGAAACGGGGATTGCCGAGTTGCAGGAATGCCGGGTCGTCCGAGAGCATGGAAAAGTGCGGGTCGGTTTCGCCGATGTATGGAAGCGGGGCGCTCGGATTATTGAACCCGCCGCCGCGCACGCAGCATGGCTTGCCTGTCCCCTGCACCAAGAGCCCCGAAATGAGGGATGCGTCTGGAGCTTCCTTCTGCGGTGCAGCCTTTGGGGTGATACTTCCCCGCGAGAGTCATGGAGGCGAGATGCAGGGAAGCTGCGCGGTAATCATTCCCGTCTACAACGAACAGGACGCCATCGAGGACACGGTGCTCAGGGTGCAGCGGATCTGCGCGCAGGTGCCGGACTTCAGCTTCGAAATCATCTGTGTCAACGACGGCTCCAAGGACGGCACAGGCGCGATCCTGGCGCGCCTGCCGGGGGTCACCGTGATCACCCATGAAGTGAATCGCGGCTATGGCGCGGCGCTGCGGACGGGGCTGGATTACTGCAACCAGGACTGGATCTTCATCACCGATGCGGACGGCACCTACCCGCTGGAGGATCTGCACACACTGCTGGAGATCGCCAGCAGCGGGGTGGACATGGTCGTCGGGGCACGGCAAGGCAACGGCATCAGCTCGAGCCTGCCGCACCAGATGGCGCGATGGATCCTTCGCAAGATGGTCCACGGCCTCACCGGCGTCATGGTGCCCGACCTCAATTCCGGCATGCGCGTGTTCCGGCGCACCCTGTACCAGGAGTTCCGTCACCTGCTGCCCATGGGCTTTTCGTTCACCACGACGCTCACGGTCGCCTCGCTCTACAGCGGCCGCAAGGTGCGGTACGTCCCCATCAACTACGAGCGCCGCATCGGCAAGTCCAACATCAAGCCGGTGAAAGACTTCTTCGGCTTCTCCATGCTGATCGTGCGGCTCGCGTCGTACTTCGAGCCGCTGCGGTTCTTCCTGCCCGCGGCCTTCGGCCTTGCCTTGCTGGGCATCGCGCGCGCGATCCGCGACGTGATCGTGGTGAACCAGTTCGGCGCCCTTGCGGTGATCCTCCTGCTCACGGCCTTCCAGGTGTTCGTGCTCGGGGTCATCGCCGACGTGATCGTCCGGCGGTTCCAGATCGTGCCAGTCGCGCCGCCGCAACCGGACCGGCCGCGCGAGGTGCAGGTCTCCGCACGTCGAGAGGCCGACCCCCCCTTCTCGCGCCCACCCTCGATGCGCGACCAGAACGAGCAGGCGAACGCCGGCGGACGCTGATGTGCGGCATTGCCGGACTCATCGCACGACCGGGCCAGGTGCCCGATCTGGAGGTTCTCACGCGCGTTACGCGGCGGCTTGCGCATCGCGGGCCTGACGCCGAGGGAGTGGTCATCCAGGGCATGGCGGCTTTCGGACACCGGCGCCTGTCAGTGCTCGATCTATCCGCGGCGAGCAACCAGCCCATGCGCGACCACAGTCGCCGCTGGCTGCTGGTCTTCAACGGGGAGATCTACAACTACCGTGAGCTGCGCCGCGAGTTGCAGGACCTCGGCCATCGGTTCAGCACGCAGGGCGACACCGAGGTCTTCCTGGAGGCGCTGAAGGCCTGGGGACCGGCGGCGGTCGAGCGTTGCCTGGGCATGTTCGCCTTCGCGCTGTGGGATGCCCAAGCGCAGCGCCTGCTGCTCGGGCGCGACCGCCTGGGCAAGAAGCCGTTGTTCTATGCCGAGCTGCCGGGGGGTGGCCTCGCGTTCGCGTCCGAGCCTGCCGCCCTGGCCGAGCATCCCGATCTCGGCGCGCGAATCGATCCCGTGGCGCTTGCCCACTACCTGCGTCTGAACTATGTGCCGTGCAATCGCTCGCTGTTCGCGGGAGTCCAGTCCCTGCCTCCGGGCACGGTCGCGGAGTTCGTGCCGGGCGGCCGCGTGGCGCCCCGCTCCTACTGGGACCTTGCAGCCTGCTTCCGCGACAAGGCCACCGGGTTGAGCCTGGGCGAAGCGGCCGATCAGCTGCGCGCGCTCATCGACGACGCCGTGCGCATCCGACTCGTCAGCGATGTGCCGCTCGGTGCGTTCCTCAGCGGTGGCCTGGATTCCGCCACCATCGTCGCGTCGATGATGCGTCAGGGCCCGCCGGCCGACGTGCTCACGTTCACCTCGGGCTTCCGCGAGGACAGCTTTGACGAGTCACCCCAGGCCGAGGCCCTCGCACGCGAGTTCGGCCTGACGCACCGCACCCAGATGCTCGACCCGGTGCACCTGGACCTGCTGCCCGCGGTCGTCGCCGCGGCGGGCGAGCCGCTGGCGGACACCTCCGCCTTGCCCATGTACTACCTGGCGCGTTTCACCCGGCAGCACGTCACAGTCGCATTGTCGGGCGACGGCGGCGACGAATGTTTCGCCGGCTACGAGACTTACGTCGCGGACCGCCTTCACCGCTGGGGAAACCGCCTGCCCTCCAAACTCGTGTCGGGCACGCATTCGGTGCTCGACCGACTCCTGCCTGTGGATCACAAGAAAGTCGGCCTGGCGGAGAAGCTGCGGCGCTTCACCGGCTCGCTGAATCAACCCTTCGAGCGCGCGCATGCCTCTTGGCGCGACATCTTCCGGCCGAATGAGCTGGCCGAGGTGATGCATCCGGACTGGAGAGGGTCGCTGGGCGCCTCCCTCGACGCGCAGCTCCACGAGGCTTACTTCGAGCCCCACTACCGTGCCGTGGCGGGTTGTCATCCGCTCGACCAGGCATCCTATGTCGACATCAAGACCTGGCTGGTCGACGACGTGCTGGTCAAGTCGGACCGCACCTCGATGGCGAACTCGCTGGAGGTGCGCTGTCCCCTGCTGGACCACCGCGTGGTCGAGTTTGCCGCGCGGCTGCCGCACTGGATGAAGCTGCGGGGCTTCGACAAGAAGCACGTGCTCAAGGCCAGCCAGCGGGGGCGGCTGCCCGAGCGCGTGCTGGACCGCCGCAAGCAAGGCTTCAGCGCACCGGTGTCGGGCTGGCTGCTGGGCCCCTTGCGCGAGCAGGCGCACGATGCACTGTTTTCAGACGCAATGCGGGAGTGGTTCGACCAATCCGCCCTGCGCTCGCTCTGGCAGGAGCACGAACGGCGCGACCGGGATCACGGGTACAAGCTCTACGGCCTGTTGAGCGTAGCGCTCTTTCTGCGGCAGTTGTCCCGGCGTGAGGCGGTGGCCCACCGCGGCGAAGGTGCGCCGCTGGCGGCCTGATCAGGCGCAGCCCAGTGGACCGCCCATGAGCAGAGGGCGACATCCCAGGTCCCGCTGGCGCTGGCCCCTGGCGTTGCGCTTGGCGGGGCTGATGCTGGCCGGGCTTCTCGCCGCGGCACTGCTCGGCGCGGTGCTGCTGCGCCACTCCGGGTACACACCGGGGGAGGTGCTGGACAATGCCGACCGGCGACTGCAGGGGCATCCTTCCTGGCAGCGCGTCCTGACGCCCGTGCTCGATGCCCTTCGCCGTGTCGGCAATGAACCTTCGGAGGGGCTGCGTCGCACGATTCCCTTCGTCGTGCCGCCGCCGCCTCCCCGCTTCGGGTCCGCGGACGAGGGCTACCTTGGTCCCCCAAGCCTCTTGCACACCCGAAGGACGATCCAGGTGGGGCCCACTCGTGAGGTTCGATCCTTGAAGGAGGCAGCCGACCTCGCGCAGGATGACGATCTGGTCGAGGTCGACGCGGGGGACTATCCGGACGACGTGGCCGTGTGGCTGCAGAAGCGACTGGTGATCCGCGCCGTCGGCGGGAACGCCCGCATCACGGCCGAGGGCCGTCTTGCGGAAGGCAAGGCCATCTGGGTCCTTCGAAACGGGCTGTTCGATATCAGTGGCATCGACTTCGTCGGCGCACGTTCGCCGACTGACCGCAACGCCGCCGGGATCCGCATCGAGTCCGGCCGCGTCATCTTGCGCAACAGCCTCTTCTGGGGGAACGACAACGGCCTGCTCACGGGCCGGTATGGCGACGAGGGCGTGCGCAGCGTAGAGATCTACGGCTGCGAGTTCGGCTACAACGGCCACGGCGACGGGCAGAGCCACGGTGCTTACGTCGAGGCAGGGGAGGTGTTCCGCGTGGTGGGCAGCTATTTCCATCACGGGCGCGTGGGCCACTTGATCAAGTCCCGCTCCCGCGCCACCGAGCTTCACTACAACCGCATCACCGACGAAGCCGGAGGGCGCGCGAGCTACGAGGTGGACCTGCCGAACGGGGGCGTCGCGGTCCTGGTCGGCAACATCCTCCAGCAGGGCCCCCTCACCGAGAACTCGACCCTCGTGGCCTATGGGCGCGAAGGATATCGCTGGCCGGTCAACCGGCTGGAACTGGTGCACAACATCCTCGTCAACGACCACCCCCGCGGAGGAAGCTTCTTGCGTGCTGCACCGGGCAGCGACGCGGTTCGATCGGTCGGAAACCTCCTGCTCGGTCAGGGCGTCCTCAAGGTGCCCGCGGACGTGCTGACCGCGGAGGATGTGCACGCGGATCGAGCGTGGTTCGTCGATCCTGCGCGCCACGACTATCGGTGGCGCGATCCGTCACACCCTCAGGCCTTGCGGTGGCAGGCGGTGGCCACTGCGCTGTATGTCCATCCGCGGCGAATCCAGAGGATCAAGACCGGCAGCGTTGGTGCGCCGCTCGAGCAGGCGAATTGAACGCCTAGGTTCAGCCTGTGGTGTGGGGCTTCACCAAGGTGACGAGGATCCATCCGCGCAGGAACCGCAGGGCCTCGACACGGGCCACCAAGCGCTCGTAGCCCATCCCCATCAGGAACGCCAACCCGTTGAACATGAGGTAGTTGGGGTACTGGCTCAGGTAGTCGAAGTTCTTGATCTCCAGCCCTGAAGCGGACGCCAGGCGGGCGACATCGCGCCGGGTGTTGGTGCGGTACGCGGTGGGAAAGGTGTCTTCCTCCGGTCGGCCCTCGACCGCCTTGACGATGCGCGCGTGGAAACGGTTGGGCACCAGGCGAGCGAACAGGGTGCCGTAGTCCCACAGGTTGGCGGTGAGGAAGATCACCCTCCCGCCTGGCTTGAGCACCCGTGCCAGTTCCCTGTACACGGCGCCCGGGTCGGTCAGATGCTCGAACACACTGCGGGACATCACGAGGTCCACGGAGGCATCTTCGAGCGGCAGGTGTGCGAGATCGGCGTTGTAGGTCTCGATGCCCTCCGGGACGTCGGTGAACTCCACGAGCTCCACGCCGATCAGGCGATGTCCTGTGCCGAGGAAGCCGCGGAGCACCGGCAGGGTTCGCCCGCAGCCGGCGTCCAGCAGCGCCACTCTGCGTTCTTGCGATGGAGGCAGGGCGGCGCGCACATGGCGCTCGAAGATCCGGTAGGGGTGCTCTTCGTTGGTGTAGTAGCGCTCTCTCAAACGAACCGCAAGTTCGGACATGGCACGCCCTCCTCCCAAGGTCCGGCAGCGAACCGGAACGTTCGCATCGGCTGGGAGCATTCTGGACATCGTGAGCACCCAGGACAAGCGCCGCAAGTGACCTGGACGGACCGCGAACAGGGGGGACGGCGGGACTGGATCCAGCTGGCTCCCTCTCGGGGCAGCTCTCAGAGCGAGGGTCGGAACGCCAGCATGGGTCCACGATCCTGAGGAACGAACATCACGCCCAACGGCGCGTGGTAGCGGGCCTTGCTGTAGAAATAGCTCGGCGCGACCCTGCTCGGCACGCTGGGATCGACGGCCAGTGCCTGCGCCGGCGATACGACATAGCCCGACGCGTTCTCCGGGTCCCCCGGCAGCGAAATGGTCTGGAGGGTGATGGTGCCCCCACCCTGGTGCATGAGAACGAGGACGCGGTTGTTCGCCGCGTCGTATTGCATGGCTGGCTCCGAGGAAGGCGCCATCTGCAGCCCTTGCCCGATGTTGAGACGATATTGCTTGCCGGCGTCCAGGTCCTGCACCACCAGGCCGGTGGGGTTCAACAAGTCCGGCCAGATCCACAGGTGACGGCCTGCCGGATGGCCTGCGGTGAATGCCCCGCTCGTGCCGCGGTGGGGTGCGACGGCCGTGCTCGGCCGTGTGAGGGTCGAGATGGTGGCACCCGGAACCCCATCGGAGAAGTCGATGTGCCAGAAGGCGGCGGTGCCGCCGCCGACATCGACCGAGACGTAGACCCTTTTCTGATCCCGCGCAACTGCGGTGTGCTGGCGGATGAAGCCGTAGCCCGGGTAGTCCGGCTGGAAGCCCGACGCCACACGCTCCCAGTGCCCGGTACTCACGTTCTTGATCCACACCGGCCATTTGCGCCGGCCGCTGGGCCAAAGGCCACGAGCGTCCATGAGGTCGGCAGGCTGCGCGCCACTGGGTAGCCAGGATTGTGCGAACGGCCCCTGCGGCGCTTCGACCACGACATAGGCCCCGGATCCGGTGCCCGTCAAGGAGGGCGGGATGTATGCCGGGGCCATGTAGCGGAAGCCGTGCGGATGGTTGCGACCGAGCTGCCCCGTGACCAGCTTGCGCGGGAAAATCCAGCCGTCGTAGCCCATCGGGAAGGGGCAGCCTGCCGCGCGCCAGGCCGCGGTCATCGTGGTCTCGGTCCCGCCACCATCACCTGTCTTGTGCTCGGGCGGCAGGGCGGCGAATTGAACCGGGTCGTAGTAGAGCTCCGCCCCGTTGACCTCGGCGGTCTCGAAGTACGGCTGCTGAAACCAGCCGAAACCCGGCGAGTCATCCGAGATGGAAAGGCTCAGCAGCTGGTTCTGCAGGCGGGTGTGGCCCCCCGTGCCGAAGACCAGGGTGCCGAAAGGACCGCCGACGTCTTCGAGCAGGACACCCGAGGAATAACCCGACATCACGTCCCAGCCCCAGTCGTCGCGGTCCCCGAAGTGCGTGGGGATGACGCCCCGGGGAAAGACGATGTGCTTGTCTGCTTCCGAGGGAGCCGCCTGGCTCACCGGGTACAGCCGGTCCAGCTCGGTCATGGCCTTGCGCCAGGCCGGGAAGGGCGCGGGCGGTGGCGGCGTGCTGGTGATCTGCGCAATGGTGCGGGAGTAGGTGGTCATCATCCAAGCCCTTGGTGAGCGTCAGTGCGGCCCTCGTGTCCGTGCGGGAAGACGAACCGGCGGGTCGTGACGGAACCGCTGGCCTGGAGAGGGCCGGCACTGCGGCGGTAGCGCAGCAGTTCCTTGTCTTGGAACCCCGGCGCGTCGATGCCGTACGGCACGACGGCGTTGCCGCGGGCACCCCAGCTCGGGCCGGCGTTGGGGTCCCGATAGATCCACATCGGCTTGGTCGCTTCGTCCTGGGACGACCAGCCGGCCAGCTTCCATTGATCCGCGCCGGCTGTCGCCCCCTGTCCTGCCACCATCGCGATGTTGTCCCGAACGATGAGGGATGCCAGCCGCTGCGATGCCGGGTAATCTCCACCGACAGCGGGCTGCAGTGCGAACGTGTGGCCGGCGGGGAAGAACCAGACAATGGGCCGCGGGTAATGGCCGATGAACACGTTCTTCTCGACCAGCAGCGAATTGCCTTCGCTGCCGGCATTCCAGGGCTTGTAGTTCGGCACCGTCCCGTCTGCGCTCATTTCACGGCACATGTTGACCATGCCGTTGGCAACGTTGGGGTACTGAGAGTCGATGTACAGGTTGCTTCGGATCACCCAGTTGCCGCCCGACTTCATCTGTGTCATCAGGCTGTGATCCGCCAAGGGGGCCGCATCGAAGCAGCACCCTTCGATGAGGCCGGAGACGGCGTCGAGCTTGGCCATGTGGCCCTCGACACGCGTCGTGCCGCCTCCCCAAGGTATGCCCGCCCAGCCCCGTGTGCGAGACGACCGAAGGCCCAACAGGGACATCCTGCGTGCACTGATGTAGAGGTTGTGCTCCTGGCCGCTGCCATTGCCGCAGTCGAACACGTGGCCGTCCTCCAGCAGCAGGACTTCAGCCGCGCCGCTGAAGCCGCTCAACGACGCCTCGGTGGTCTTGCCTACCTTGAAATTGCGAAACGTGACCGACGAGTGATATCCCGACCAGTTTCCGAAATCACGGCTGCGCATGCGCACGCCGACGCCGAAGGGTCCGAACTGATCGGTCAGGTCGAACCCTTCGATGCTGATGGTGAGACGCCCACTGATGTCACCGCCGTCCAAGGGGGAAAAAATCCCGATGCCATTGCGGTTGGAGGCGAAGGTCGTGCGGGCCGGATACAGGCGCCACCGGCCGCGCCCCGGCATGTTGCGGATCGTGACCCCCTTGAGGATCGTCATGCCGCAGCTGTCAAGGTTGTTGCTGTAGTAGTTGAGGGTGTCCGCCTCGCTCTGGTTGATGGCTCCGGGCGAGATCTCGATCAGGTCTCCGTCACGCGCTTCCAACATGCATTGGACCCACGTCGTGCCGTTGTGCGCCTTGCCGTAGGTCTTGTCGAGCGTGCGGTTGTGCATGGTCGCCAAAGGCGACGCCAGGACTTCGATCGTCCACGGGCGGCGGAGTTCGGCGTGTGGCGCGTCCGGGGCCGCTTCCACGATGAGCTCGCCCGTGCTGGTCGTCCTCATCGTCCGCTTTGGAGGCAGGTCGGGTGAGACCTCCACGGCGTAGCCCGCAGCACCGGCGGCAATGGGAGTGACCGTGCCTGCAGGGAAGGCAGAAGCACCCGGCTCGGTCACCTGGTACGTGAAGGTGCCTGGCGCGGTGCCGCCGGTGGTGGGCGGCGGTGCGGGAGCGGGGCCCGGTGGCGCAGGCGCAGGTGAAGGCGTCGGGGCAGGCGTCGGTGCAGGCGTCGGTGCAGGTGTCGGTGTGGAACTGGTGGGGGGCGATGCCGTCGGTGACTCGTTGGCCGGTCCGGCCCCTCCACAGGCCGACAGTGCAGCACTGCTTGCACCGGCGGCCGAGGCGAGAAGGAACAGGCGGCGCAGCGGGTCGTGTGCGGGAGGAGCTGGCATGGTCGCAGGGGGGAGGGAGGGAATGTCGGCCGCGATGAAGTTGCGGGCGGGAGGGGGCGGGCCGCGGGGCTCAGTGGCTCAGAGGGCGCTGACGTCGATGCGCCAGGGCCCCTGTAGATCGACCGCCGGCGCATCTGCGGCGGCGATGATCACGACCCGACCGGTGGGCGTGACCTCGAGGCGCCGGCCTGCGGGCAGCGCCGGCGACACCGTTGCCTTCATGCCCACGGCACCCGTGGCCACGGTGGTGGTGGTGCCCGCAGCCAACGCCAGAGTCTGGTCTGCCGCGATCTGCCACACGAGGTCCGAAGCCGAAGCGCTGGGAGGAGGGGGCGCCGGCACTGGCGCTGGCTCGGGAGCGGGCGTGGGCGCGGCAGATGGCGCGGGTGCCGGCGTGGGTGCGACGGGTGGCTCACTGATCCCAGGCGCCACTGGCGGAGTTGCCGCAGGACTGTCAGCGACGCCAACTGCGCCGGCACCGCCTCCGCACCCCAGCAATGGCGGTAGTGCGGCGGATGCCAGCAGCAGGAAACGGCGGCGGTCGGTGGAGCAAGCCATGGCGGCGCGAGCAATTTGGAAGCCTGCATTCTGAAACCCGGGCCGTGCGCCGGCGTAACGACGATCCCCACTCTGTAACGGCCGGTCAGAGATCGGAACTAGTGCGCGTGAGCACGGCACGGGGAGCGGGCTTTCCATCCCCCGACCCCTGTTTGGACGCCCTTGAACCGGGGGGCGTTGCACTCCGTTGCTGCAGCGCACCGCGTGACAGAATTTCGACGATACGCCCTGCGCGCCACTTCCGGCCGAAATGCTGTGCGAGACATCGTTCTTTTCCTCGTTCTTGCCGGGCTCGTGGTCGTGGTGCCCAGGCGGCCCTTCATCGGTGCACTGGCATGGGTGGTGTTCGGGGTCATGTATCCCCATCGGCTGACGTGGGGGCCCGCGTACCACTTCCCCTTTGCGCAGGTCATCGCCCTGCTGACCCTGGTCGGCATTGTCTTCACGAAAGAGCACCGCCAATGGAAAGGCGGCGCGGCCGTGGTTCTCCTGCTGCTGCTGCTGGCGTGGGCCGGTTTCGCGAATCTGTTTGCCTTCCATCCCGACGAAGCGCTCGCTTATCTGAACCGGGTCGCCAAGGTCGTGTTAATGACCTGCGTCCTGCTGCTGCTTCTGCACACCCGGGAGCAGGTTGACGCGTTGATCTGGTGCCTCGTCCTCTCGCTCGGCTTCTATTCGGTGAAGGGCGGTGTATTCGTCCTGCTGACTGGTGGCAACTTCATGGTCAACGGACCCCCCGACAGCCCGATGGAAGGCAACAACTCCTTGGGAACTGGTTCGGTCATCATCATTCCACTGATGTATTACCTTCTGCAAGTTACCCGCCAACGTTGGGTCCGGGTAGGTCTTATTGCTGCAACGCCTCTCTCCGCCGTCTCCGTTCTCGGCAGTTATTCGAGGGGGGCACTCCTAGCGGTGGCAGCAATGGGATTTCTGCTGTGGTGGCGCGGACGCCACAAAGCGTTGATCGCCGCCGCTGCCGTGATCTTCGTTCTGGTCGCCGTGCCGTTCATGCCGGAGCATTGGACGGCGCGCATGAACACGATCAAAACGTATGACGAAGATTTGTCTGCCATGACAAGACTTTGGGCGTGGGAAACTGCTTACAACATCGCTAAGGATCGATTTCCCATTGGAGGAGGATTCGAGTTCCAGTCTCCCGCGATTTTCGCGATCTATTCTCCAAACCCTGATTATTTCCACGTGGCTCACAGCATTTACTTCCAAGTGCTCGGCAGCCTCGGTTTCGGGGGACTATTGATTTTCCTGCTGTTTTGGGCGACGGTATGGCGCTTGGCTGGCGCCCTGCGCAAGTGCTCTTTGACGGACGAAAAGAACGGGTGGTGTCACCTCTTGGGATCTTCAGTGCAAGCGTCGCTGGTGGCCTACTTTGTCGGGGGTGCGTTCCTCGACATTGCCTTCTGGGACTTGGCGTACTACCTTTTTGCGGCGCTTGTCGGGGCGAACTGGACCCTGCGGGCGCACAGGAAAGCAGAGCGTTTACTACCAAATCGAGCTCTGTCGGCGGTCCGTGTACATCGTTGACGGAGTTGCAGGAGCAGGCCCTATGCAGGGAATGGTGTTGCAACCGTATCTTCTGAGATAGACGGGGGACGCATGGAACTCACGGACCGCCAAGCGCGGGAGGTGGCATATCACCGCGAGCACGCCAAGCTGCACGCCGACATGCTCGGTCGACCCATGGACTGGGCAGTGCTCGAGACGCCTCAGCGGCGGTGGTTCAACCCCTACTGGCGCATGTGGGCCCTGCTGAAAGAGGTGGATCTTCGGGGCAAGCGTGTCCTCGTTGTCGGCTGTGGATTCGGAGACGACGCTTTGCGTTTGGCCAAGCTCGGCGCCGAGGTCTTTGCTTTCGACCTGAGTCCCGACTCCCTTCAGCTTGCACGACAGTTGGCCGAAAGGGAGCGCCTGCAGATAGATTTCAGGGAATTGCCGGCTGAATCATTGGATTACCCGGACAAATTCTTCCATGTGGTCGTGTGCCGTGACATCCTCCACCACGTGGACATACCGGCGACGGTACATGAATTGCGACGGGTAAGCAATCCGGGGGCAGTGTGGGTGGTGAATGAAATCTATAGTCATCTGTGGACAGAACGACTGCGCCGTTCCCGCTTCGTTGAGGGTTGGCTATACCCCAAGGTGCAGCGTGTGATCTACGGGCCGGGGAGACCGTACATCACTGCGGACGAGCGAAAAATGAACCAACGAGACATGGCGCTCGTCGTGGACGGTCTGAATGTCCGGCACCAGCTTCACTTCAATTTTCTCGTTACGCGCATTCTGCCGGAAATGGATTTTTTGGCCCGAGTGGACCGCGCTTTACTGGCAGCTCTGCGACCCTTGGGCGCACTGCTTGCAGGGCGAGTGATAGTGGTGGGTGTTGCCCGTACCCAATACACGAGCGCAGGTGACAAATTGAACGAATCGCGGCTGGAGGAGGGTCTGAGGTGAAAGAAGCGCTCGTGAAGCCTAATGCTCAGTACAACCTTGCGGCTCCTGATTCGCTCTCGATGCGCATCACGGCCCGAATGCGGCGCCAAATGTTCGCTAGTTTTCAGGAGTCCGTGCGGCCCAAGGCGAACGAGACGATTCTCGATGTCGGGGTCACCTCGGACAGGACTTATGAGTGCTCGAACTATTTCGAGGCTTGGTACCCTTACAAGACCCAAATAACGGCTTGCGGCTTGGATGACGCTTCATTCCTGGAGCAGCAATATCCGGGAGTACGTTTCGTGCGAGCAAATGGGCTCGACATGCCTTTTCCCGACAACTCATTCGACGTTGTTCACTCAAGCGCAGTCATCGAGCATGTTGGTGATGAAGAGAATCAGTTGCAGTTCTTGATCGAATTGAGTCGCGTGGCCCGCAGGCGCGTCTTTCTTACAACGCCGAATCGGTGGTTTCCCGTTGAGGTTCATACTCAAGTTCCATTCCTGCACTGGCTCCCTGCGAGGACGTACAGGGCGGTCCTGAGGCACACACCCCTTCACTTCTTTGCACGGGAAGAGAACCTCAACTTGTTGAGCCGCGGATCCCTGTTGAGGCTCTGCAAACGGGCCGGGGTGTCAGCTCGGTGCGAGCATGTTCGCCTTTGCGGTTGGCCTTCCAATCTCCTGTTGACAATTCACAAGAATAATTAGAGGAGGGAGTATGCGAACTTACCTGCTGCCTCTGCTCAAGGCATTTGTCTCTTTGGTTTTTCTTGCGTGGATAGCTCGCGCTCTTGACCCTGAATCCATCGCAAGTACGTTTCGAGACGCCAGCCTTGGCTGGCTGCTCCTGGCCGCACTATGTATTTCGGTTCAAATTTTCGTGATGAGTTGGCGGTGGCAAGCGATTTCTTCGAGGATCGGCATTTATCTCCCTTGGCGAGAGGCGACCCTCTGGATGTACGTAGGTCAATTCCTCAACGGAGCTCTTCCAACGTCCATAGGCGGTGATGCCTTTCGTGTCTGGCTGATGCACAACGCCGGCGCTGATTTAGCAGCGGCGGTTCGCAGCGTTCTTATTGAGAGGGTGTCCGGAGTGGTCGTCCTCGGCATCATGGTTTCTCTTGCTGTTCCCTGGATCTGGTCAATTTCCAGCTCTAAAAATATTGCCACGGGTCTTGCGTTCACCGGCCCGGTTCTTTTTGGCCTCACTGTGCTCCTCGCTAAAGGAGTGGCAGTTATTCCGGCCTTTCTGGAGACTCGGTTCGGTCGCTATTTATCACCTCTATCCGCAAAGGGAGCCAAGAAGGTTCTCTCTGTCCAGATAATCTGCTTGGCCTTTATGGCATCGACATTCGGCTTCGCGGGTGCATATTTTATATGCCTGGGCGTTGGAATCCAAATTTCGTTCCCTGCGACCATCGCGCTGGTCGGAGGCGCAGTACTCATCAGTGTGCTACCGATATCTTTTGGGGGATGGGGTGTTCGCGAGGCAGGAATGGTTGCACTGATGGGCAACACGGGGATAGATCCTTCAAAAGCAGTGTCCATGTCCCTGCTGTGGGGCGTGCTGCCCCTTGCTTTGAGCCTCCCCGTTTTCGTGTGGTGGATTGCAAGTGGCGAAGGAAAGAACGGCGAGCGCCTCAGGCTGTCCGTGAGGTAGTGCAAAAATATGTTCGGGAGGAATGGGATGGGCGAGAAATTGGGAGAAGGTCTGGAAGGGCGGTCATTCAAATTCTGGCTGCTTATTCTACTATTCAGCGGTGCGATCGTTCGGGTCGCCCTCTTGAACGTCTATGAGCCCTTTTCGGCTCCGGATACAGGGACCTATTGGGCCAGCGCTAAGGAGCTGGCCGGTAGCCCGCCTGACGATTACACTCCCGGCCGTCGAACGCCAGGTTATCCAGTCTTCCTACTCCTTATCGGTCCCGACGAGCATCGTATCATCGCGGTACAGATGGCGCTGGGATTACTCACCTCCTTCGCCCTTTTTTTGATCGGTCTGCGACTTATCGGCAACCCCATGCTTGCCTTCCTGGTCGCAGCTGCGCACGAGTTCAATATCCAGCAACTCTTGCTTGCAGGAGCATTGATGACCGAAACGCTCACCACCTTTTTGCTTGTAGCCATGACACTGGGACTGATGGTGATCCTCGACAGGTTGCAGCAGGGTGACTCTGTTGTGTCACTGGCCCTGCTTGTCGGTCTCGTCGCAGCAGCTGCAATCATGGTTCGTCCCCAGTATCTTTACTTAGGTGCGTTGCTTCCTGCCCTCGTCTTATATGCTGGCTCGGGTTGGCGTTGGCCCAGCCGCCGGATTGTTCTTCACGCGCTCGCCATCGCTGTACCTGTTGGAGTCGCTGTTCTAGGGTGGGCGAAGTTAGTGGAAAAGCAAAGCGGCTACTTCGCGTTGTCAACCCAGTCCGGATTTGGCCTTGTCAACCACAGCGTGGAGTTCATTGAACTAGCCCCGCCTCAGTATTCTCAAGTTCGAGACATCCTCCTGCGTTACCGGGCAGAGCGGGTGGAGGCTTCAGGACATGCGGGTAACACGGTGTGGTATGCATGGCCAGAAATCCAACTGACAACCGGGTGGACTCTTCCCGAAGCTTCAGGCCATTTCCAAACTATGTCCAAGGAGATGTTCATGAAACATCCAGACAAGTACGCCTTGAGCGTGGTGCGACCTTGGGTGGAGTTCTGGACGGTCCCATTGATCTGGGATCGTAGGGGCGTTACCTCAGAAGAAGTTGCAGAACGCATCCAGAGCATTTGGAACGTCCAGCATCCCCTACTGCGGCTTGCCAATGCCGCATTCCTCGCGCTCGCGGCACTGACCATCTTCGTCAAGAGCATGCGGCCATCTGTGTCCCTGTTCGCTGTCGGTGCCATTATCTTTGGTTCATCTCTATTGCAGGCATTGGCCGACCGAGGAGCAGGATCACGATACGCGGTGAGCGTGCAAGCTTTGGTGATCGTTTGCCTCGCCGCAATGCTGTGCCGCCTATATGTGCGCAAAGGTATTGCAGCCGATGCTCAGGGTGGGGTACCTACCTCATATCGGCAGTAGCGAATGTTGTGTCTCTTCGCCCTAACACCTTGTCAAGGTGGGATCTGACAAAAGGAGTTTCCCATGGATCTCTCCGAGTACCGTGCGTCACCCAATGAGCGCCTTCGTACGGAGGACCTGTTGCGGCTGATTCCCGGTTGCGGCGGGCGGGTCCTCGACGTCGGCGCGCGGGAGGGGCACTTTTCTAGATTGCTCGCGGCCCGTTTTGACCGGGTTATCGCGTTGGACTTGGAAAAGCCGGACATCGACCACCCTAACGTCGATTGCGTCATGGGGGACGCCACCCAGTTGCAGTTTGAGCGCGGCCACTTCGACCTGGTCTTCTGTGCGGAGGTTCTAGAGCACATTCCACCGGACCTCATGCCGCGTGCATGCGCCGAGATGGAACGAGTATCTCGCCGCTATCTCCTGATCGGAGTTCCTTATCGACAGGACTTGCGACATGGGAGAACTCTTTGTCCCCATTGCTCGTTCCGTAATCCTCCGTGGGGGCATGTCAATACATTCGATGAAGCCTCTCTTATGGCACTCTTTCCTTCATCGAGTTCGCGCCATGTGTCCTTCGTCGGCACAGGAGCTGAGGGCACAAACTCGCTCGCGGCTTGGCTTGATGAGCTGGCGGGACACCCCTATGGGACCTATGAGCAGGAGGAGCCGTGCGTGAAGTGCGGAGGTCAGATCCGGGCGTCGCGGCACTCCTTGTTGCGCAAGGTGCCCGCGAAGTTGTCTATGTGGGCGCACTCAACCACAGCGCGAAGTTCCAAGAGGCCGAACTGGATTCATGTCTTGTTCGAGCGTATTTCCTGAGACAGGATCGCGGCCTAAATGCAATTCGTGATGTGTCGCGACAACCTCACTATGGAAAGGAAGCTGGGCGACGAGGAAAGGCACTGAGCAACTTGGCGAGCAGATATCTTTCGCCCCCCTCGGGTCTACCTGACAAAATCCAAGAAAACGCAGTGCCTGACAGGTAGACAAGGGTTCCCAATGTTGCCTTGACGAGCAGGAGTTCAAAAGGGCCGAAGGCGGGCGGCGCGCCTACGAGAGTCACGAGCAGCGCTGCAAGACCGGCAGACAGTACGGGCCGCCACACCTGGGCGAAAATGTGCAGGAGGGGGATCCCTTCTGTTCTTCTTACAAGCGCGAGCAGTAGCAAGGTGCCGATCAGTACGGAGCCAAACCTCGCGAGTGCCAATTCCGTCCCACCCGCATCCTCCAGGGACAGCGCAAGGACAAAAAGCGCGACGAGCTGTATCACCGTGATAGCGGTGTGGGCGGCAAACCTCCCGGTGGCCATCAGGAGATAGCCAGGACTTGCGCCGATGGTTTGTAGCACGCCTGTTAACGCGAAGATCTGTATGAAGATGGTAATGAAGGTCCATTGCGAGCCCAGGGCCAGCATGACCAGTTCAGGGGCCAGCACAGCCAGGCCAACACACAGGGGGATAGCAATTAGGCATTGCACGCCCTGAGCAAGCAGGAACATATGTCGGAATTCGACAATATTACCGCGTGCACGGACAAATGCTGGAAAGAGCACCCTGTTCAACGGCGCGACCAGTTCAGTCGTCGGTAATCCGGCAATCTGGCTTCCCAAGGTATACCCGCCCATAATGCTCGGACTGGCTCTCCCTCCTAGCAGCATCTTGTCTGCGTTCGCGTTCAAATAGTTTAACAAGCCGCGCAGCAGCATCCATTGAGATACTGACAGGATGTCCCTCCACTTCGCCACGCTCAGGCGAGGTCGGGCTTGATGCATTCTGTAGCTGAGCAGAACCCCTGCAAGCCGCCCGCTCAGTCCCCCGAGGATCAGCGCCCAGTATGTACCTAGGGTGAGCGCCAGAATCATCGTGCTGAGAAATCCGACAATTCGCTTGGTAAATGCGAAACGGAAGTCCAGTCCAAATCGCATTTCCTTCTGGAAAGTGACAATCCAGATATTCTCGAGCGCTGCAAGGATCGGCCCTGCTGCAAGCGCACGCAAAACATCCTCAACTCGGGAGTCACGGAAATAGCTTGCTGCCAACGGAGCGCAGGTGAAGATGACAATTCCGGCCAGGAAACCTTCTATTAATCGTAAGGTCCAAGCGGTGTCGTAGTGTTCCTGAGTCGGATGGTCGCGGTGGATGAGGGCCACGTTCACCCCGAGATCGAACATGACATCGATCAGGCCGACAACCAAAGAGGCCATTGCGACGATTCCGAAGTCCTCCGGCACCAATAAGCGAGCCAAGATGAGGGTGCTGACGATGCCGACGAGTTGATCAGTCCATCGCATCGCCACCATAAGCACCGCACCGCGTGCAACACTTGTCGTTCCGCTCATGACTTCGCCCGACAGTCGAACGCCCGTGCCATCGTTATCAGAGTTGCCCCTTGAGTAGAGGGCCGACCAATCCTTTCTTTGACGTGTGCAAGGCACGCGCCGCTCAGGTCCTGGCGGGAAGCGAAGCTCAATGGAGCCGGTTCAGATCGCACTCAGTCGCTCGCAGAGCTTGGCCGCGCGGTGCTCCCTTGACGCACTTTGAACGGCAGCAGGCAGTGGGACCAGCCGTTGCACTCTGCCCTGTAGCACCTCGGACAGCAGTTGAGTGATGTCATGCTCGTCATGTAGGGAGGCCATTTCCGCGATTCCGGCTGCAGCCAGGACACGTGAGGTGTCTCCGTTAGGGTCGGCAAGGCAGACAATGGGACGCCCGGCGCGCATGTACTCGTAAAGCTTTGCGGGCACTTGCTCATTGCAGTTCGCCGCCTGCATCACCAAGAGGCCGTCGGCGCGCTGCATTTCGGCGAGAGCCTCCTGGTAGCTCACGTGTGGAAGGACCTCCACCTCTTGTGACAATCCGAAGCGGGCAGCGAGATCCAGCAGCAGCCCCTCATGCACCGCCGCGCGGAACCGAAGTTTCAGAGGATGTGATGCGAGCACGCCGTGGCGTTTGAGATTCGCGACGGCCTTGAACAGTTCGGTCGGGTCACGCTCGGCGGGATAAACAATGCCGCTGTGCAGCAGCGTGAAGGCTCCCGCGTGAAGGGGTTGAACGCATCGATCGACTTGGTTTGATAGGAAGGACTCTTCGTCGTAGCCGTTCTCCAGCAGAACCATGCGATGCGCGCTCTCCGGATAACGTGTCTGATAAGTGCTCAAGGCGCTGGGCGTGGTGAACATGCACCAGCGTGCGGAACGAGCTGCTTCTTCCTCGATGGCCTTAAATTGCTGCCAGAGCGTCGGATCCGCCGGATACCCCTCTTGCGCCATGGGGTCCCGGAAGTCGGCTATCCAGGGCAAGCCCGAGCGACGATGGAGCTCCGCACCGATCACGTGGGCGGTCGCGATGGGATAGGTGGACCAGATCGCATGAGGGCGGTACTGTTCGATGAGCCTGCGTCCTTGTCGCACACCGTCGTGTCGCCAAGTGGCCCACCGGTCGGGACGAGCCAGGGCGCCGGGGAATCTCCCTCGCCATGAGAAGTGGCGGGCAGCGTCGAACGCCTGTGCCCTGCACACCACGACCTCGTCCGGAATCTCCTTGAGCAGGTCATCGCCCACCCGCTCGTAGGCACGGGGATGTGCCGTCAGAACGATGGGTTGCCACCCGTGCTTGGGCAGATGCTTCACGAAACGGAGGGTTCGCTGAATACCGCTCGAGCCGGCCAACGGCGGGAAGTGGTACGCGACCATCAACAAGCGCCTCATGACGCAGAGGCTGCGGAAGCCGCGGGATTGACTCTCTCGACGCTATCGCGCTGCGGCCTCGTTTCAGGATCGCGCCAGACGCCCCGCGCCTTCAGCTCGGCCTGCAACTCGGTTGCGGGATGACCCAACTCCATGGCTCGGTGCGCTTGGAGCAGCGCCTTGTCATATGAGTGCAACCCGGCATACAGGAGGCCGGCGTTGTAATGGGTGAGCTCGCTGTCGCCAGCCGTGGCGACCACCAGATCCAGCTCACGCAGTGCATCGGCCGGGCGACGCTGGACAGTGAGGAACTGCGCGTACAGCATGCGCGCCACGAGGTCGGTAGGTTGAAATCGGAGGGCCCGTTCGAAGTAGCACTCCGCGGGCCTCGGCAGGTTCCCAGGCTGGGGCGAACGTCGCTTCACGACAAGCCGTGTGAGAGCGCTGAGTGCGCGATGGTGGTTGGGCGAGGCGCGCAGGATGTAGTCCAGTTCCATTTCAATGGTCCCGGAAACGCCTCGAAGCAGCGCCTCGACCTGGGGAGTGAAGTGGTGCTTGTCGACAATCTCCAACATGTGCTGCTGAGTTCGGTAGTCGAAGGGCCCATAAGCGTTTTGCAGAGCCCCGCACGTGGACTCACTTGCGACGGCCCGCCCCGCCGGAAGTGCCGCCATGACCAGGCCTACCGCCAGGGCAAAAGTGGCAAAAGCGAAGGTCAGGGGCGTTACCGCAGCGCCGCGTCGGCGCATGCCCTCCAGGCTTCGGCACCAGGTCAGCACCTCCTCCAGCACCCGACGCTTGCCTTCAAGACTGGAGAAGGTGTGGTCCTCGTCCGGCAGATGGACCGGGGCCATCCTGTCTGTCGGCCAAGCAGCACCTTCGGTGGACATCCGCATCACGAACTCCTTGGCGGTGTAGTCATTGCCGCTCAGCAGCAGCAGGCTGGAGCCGGTGAAAGCACTCCAGGCCCTCGCCATTCGGACCTGGTAGGGCGTCTGTGCACCGCGAATTGCGCGTGCTGTAGGTGCCCGCGCAAGGCGATGGGCCTGCCACCATCCTTTGAGCGCTGCGGTTCCTACCTCTCCCCGCAGCAGCTTCATCCAGAACGCGGGCTGGGCCAATCGTTGGCCGAAGTAGTGTTTCACCTGCATGCGTGCCAAGCTCGTGGCATCTCGAACCCACGGGTTCGCCAGGCACACGCCCTGCACGCGCTGATCTCCGGTGTCATCCAGGTACAGCAGCGCTGCGGATGCGCCATCGCACAACCCCCACAACACCACACGCCGAACTGCCGGGATTTCGCGTTGCAAAGCATCGATGGCAGCGCGCACATCGGCGCTCAGGTGCTCGAAACCCTCGAACGATCCGGCGCTGTCCCCCGTTCCCGCCGCGTCGAAGCGCAGGGTGGTGAAGCCCGCAGCGGCGAGGCCGCGGGCCAGATGCACGAACTGTCGATGGCTGCCCACCCGATACTGCGGACCGCCCACGATCACGACGACACCGATGTCGGAAGGCACCTCCGGCACGTGCGCAATGCCGAGCAGCGCATCGCCGTCGCGCTCGAATCGCAGGACACGCTCGGTCACCTGCATCACACCTCCTCCACCAGTACCGGGCCGGTGATCGCCGCCACGGTGGCATCGACCATGGCAGGGGCTTCCTCGATTTCCGTGGTCTGCCAGAAGGCGGGTCCGCGGCAATGGCGGGCTTGCACCGCGACGCCCTCGCGCTGCCACGCAGCCATCGCCTGAGACACGGCGGGGCTGGGGGATGACGACTCGGAGGAACCCAGCTCCACCACCTCCAGACGCTGCACGGAACGCGACGGCGAGAGGACGGCCGCTGCCATGCCGATGGCGAGTCCGGGACTGATGGCGTAGCCGGCCACCTCGACACTGCGTCCCGCCGCCAGTTCGTCGCGCAGGGCCGCAGCGCCACTGCCCGCCTGGCCCTTCAGAATCTCGCCGGCCGACTTCAGCCTGAGGAACTGCTGAAGCTGCTGCTTGCCGCTGGCGACGGGGGCCCACCAAAGCAGGTTGAGCGGCCCGTCCATACGCTGCGCTGCTTCTGCCGTCAGCAGGCATCCGGCGCGCAGGCCCCAGAGCCACAGGGGGGCGTCCACGCGCTCACGCAGCCATCGTGCAGCCAGCAGCACATCTTCGACCCAGTCGCCCCAGTTGGCCTCGCCGAAGTCGCCGCTGGAATCGCCGCAACCCAGTAGATCGAGCTGCAACACGGCGATGTTCGCCTTGGCCAACGTGCGCGATGCCACTGCCGCCATCCTTCGCGACTTGTTCATCTCCTCCGCGAAGGGGTGAACGTACACCACAGCTGCGAGAGCTCGGTCGTCCGCAGGGTGGTACAGGCACAGGCGCTGTCCTCCGGCGGGGCCGTCGGCCGGCAGGAAGAAGGCCTGGGTGGGCATGACAATGCCGCGGGGCGGGCGGACGCGTCAGGCGGCGACGCGTTCGGCGACGAAGTCGCTGAGCGCGCCCACCGTGCGGAAGACATCGCCGTCGAGGTCGCCGTCGTCGATCACGATGCCGAAGCGCTCCTCCAAAGTGGTGATCAGTGACACCACGGCCATGGAGTCCAACTCCGGGATGCTGTTGAGCAGGAAGGTTTCGCGCGTGAAGGACTGCGAGCGGCCGTTCAGGCTCAACACTTCATCCAGGACCCTCAGCACTTCCTGCGTGACTTCCATCTCCCGCCCTCTGTCCGACCTCTGTTGGATGGCAAATTCTAGGTGTCGACCTTTTGAGCGGGCCGCAGGCACCCGCGATCCGGGGGGCGCGCGATCGAGGGCTTGCGGATCGCCACAAGGTGTCCCCCGTGACCGTGCCCCTGCGGATAAGGGGGGCGGAGCCGAAAACGTGGAGGAAGTCGAGTGCGATACTTTTTCGCCATCTTCCACCTGTCAACGCCCGCCCCTTCGTCCCGCCGCATGCGCGAATCGATCCTGCTGCACGAGCTTGTCGGGCTGACGGCGCAACGCACGCCTGATGCACCCGCAGTCACGTACGGGCCGGTCACGATCTCCTACACCGGGCTGAACGACCAAGTGGAGCGCTTCGCGGCGGGCCTGCTGTCCTCGGGCCTGCAGCGAGGCGACCGCGTGGGCATCTACCTCGAGAAACGCCTCGAGACGGTCGTCGCCAGTGTCGGCGCCCCCGCCGCGGGTGGCGTGTTCGTGCCGCTGAACCCGCTGCTCAAGGCGGAGCAGGTGGGCTACATCCTGCGCGACTGCAACGTGAAGGTGCTTGTCACGTCGGTGGACCGGCTGGCCGCGCTGGGTGACGCGCTGGCCGAGTGCCCTGACCTGCAGCGGGTGGTGCTGATCGATGCGCCCGCGTCGCTGCCCGCGCTGCCGGCGCAGTCGGTGAGCAGCTGGGCGGCGCTGCTGGACCACGCACCGCTTCGGCCGGGCGAGGGCCATCGCGTGATCGACACCGACATGGTGGCCATCCTCTACACCTCCGGCAGCACCGGGCGCCCCAAGGGCGTCGTGCTCTCCCACCGCAACATGGTGGCCGGGGCCAAGAGCGTGGCCAGCTACCTGGGCAACGGCCCGCAAGACACCTTGCTGGCCGCCCTGCCGCTGTCCTTCGACGCGGGCTTCAGTCAGCTCACCACCGCCTTTCACAGTGGGGCTCGCGTGGTGCTCTTGAACTACCTGCTGCCGCGCGATGTGCTCAAGACGATGGAACGCGAGCGGGTGACGGGCCTGACCGCGGTGCCGCCGCTGTACATCCAGCTGTCGCAGCTGGAGTGGCCGGCGACGGTCGCTCAGCACCTGAGGTATTTCGCCAACACCGGTGGCCGCATGCCGCGCGAGACCCTGCAGCTGCTGCGCGGCAAGTTGCCCTCGACGCAGCCCTTCCTGATGTACGGCCTGACCGAGGCCTTCCGCTCCACCTACCTGCCCCCCGAGGAAGTGGACCGCCGCCCCGACTCCATCGGCAAGGCCATCCCGAATGCCGAGATCCTCGTGCTGCGCGAGGACGGCACGCCCTGCGAGGCCGACGAGCCGGGCGAGCTGGTGCACCGTGGCGCCCTGGTGGGCATGGGCTACTGGAACGATGCCGAGAAGACGGCCGAGCGCTACAAGCCCTTGCCGGTGGGGCTGGCCGGGCGCCCTGCCGGCCTGCAGATCCCGGAGCTGGCGGTGTTCTCGGGCGACACGGTGCGGCGTGACGCCGAAGGCTTCCTGTACTTCATCGGCCGGCGCGACGAGATGATCAAGACCTCCGGCTACCGGGTCAGCCCGACCGAGGTGGAAGAGGTGCTCTACGCGACCCAGTTGGTGGGCGAGTGCGCCGCCTTCGGCGTGGACCATCCCTCCCTGGGACAGGCCATCCAGGTGATCGCCACGCCGCCGTCCGGCGCCGACGCGCTGGACGTGCCGGCGCTGATGGCGGCCTGCAAGGCGCGCATGCCCGCCTACATGGTGCCGGCCGGCGTGCAGGGGGTGGCCGGCCCGCTGCCGCGCAACCCGAATGGCAAGATCGATCGCAAGCGCCTGTCCACCGAGTGGGTGCAGCGCCAGCAGGAGCACTGAGCCCGTGAGCGAAACCCGCACTGCACCGGCGCACGCGCCGATGTCGCAATTCCCCCTGGTCGATGGCGAGCTGCAGGTCGGCGGTCAACCGCTGTCGCGTCTGGCAGAGCGCGTGGGGCAGACGCCGTTCTACGCGGTCGACCGGGCGCTCCTGCGCGAACGCGTGGCGCAGCTGCGCGGCGCGCTGCCATCCGGCCTGAAGCTGCACTATGCGATGAAGGCCAACCCGATGCCTGCTCTGGTGGGCTTCATGGCCGGGCTGGTCGATGGGATCGATGTCGCTTCCGGCGGTGAACTGAGGGTGGCGCTCGACGCGGGTGCCGACCCGGCGGAAATCAGCTTCGCCGGTCCGGGCAAGCGCGAGGCGGAGCTGCGGCAGGCCGTGGCCGCGCAGGTGCTGGTGAACATCGAGTCCTTCCGGGAGGTCGAGCTGCTGGCCCGCCTGGGCGACGAGCTGGGGCTCCTGCCCCGTGTGGCCGTGCGCGTGAACCCCGACTTCGAGCTCAAGGGCTCGGGCATGAAGATGGGCGGCGGGCCCAAGCAGTTCGGCGTGGACGCCGAGGCGGTGCCCGCGCTGCTGCAGCGCATCGGCGCCGCCGGCCTGGGATTCGAGGGCTTCCACCTGTTCGCCGGCTCTCAGAACCTCAAGGCCGAGTCGATCTGCGACGCTCAGCGGCAGTCCTACGACCTGGCGCTGCGGCTGGCCGCCGACGCACCAGCGCCGGTGCGCTTCCTCAACCTGGGCGGCGGGTTCGGCATCCCCTACTTCCCGGGCGAACAGCGGCTGGACCTCACGCCCATCGGCGACAACCTGCGGCGCATCCAGGAGCGCGCCGCGGTCGAGATGCCGCAGGCGGCACTGGTGATCGAGCTCGGCCGCTACCTCGTCGGCGAGGCAGGCGTGTACGTGTGCCGCATCGTCGATCGCAAGGTGTCGCGCGGCCAAGTGTTCCTCGTCACCGATGGCGGCCTGCATCACCACCTCTCGGCCTCGGGCAACTTCGGGCAGGTGGTGCGCAAGAACTATCCGGTGACGATCAGCACGCGGCGCCGCAACGTCGGCACGGAGACGGCCTCGGTCGTCGGCCCGCTGTGCACCCCGCTGGACCTGCTGGGCGACCGCATGACCCTGCCCGAGGGCCAGCCCGGCGACCTGGCCGTGGTGTTCCAGTCCGGCGCCTACGGGGCCAGCGCCAGCCCGCAGGGCTTTCTCGGTCACCCGGCCTGCGTCGAGGTTCTTGTCTAGGCACGCCGGCGAGCGCATCGCCTCCGCGATCGCCGCCGCCCTGTGCGCCGGGGCGGCCGCGGTGCTGGCGGCGCATCACCCGCTGCACCCTGGGGTGGCTGTCGCCGCCCTGCTGGCGTGGATGGTCGTCTCGTGGCGGCATCCCACCGCCTGGCTTGTCGTGCTGCCGGCCTGCGTGCCATGGCTGGACTTCGCTCCCTGGACGGGATGGACCCTGTTCAGCGAGTTCGACCTGCTGCTGTTCGGTGCCTTGGCGGGTGCCCACCTCGCGCGCGTGCTTCAGCCCGCACCCGTGCCCTGGCCTGCGCCCCGCACCCACGCGGCGGTCGCGGCGCTGCTGCTGGTCGGTCTTCTGCGCGCTGCATGGGATGCGCCCTGGCGCCACGCCGGCTGGTTCGACGACGCCTTCAGCCCGCTCAATGCCCTGCGGGTGTCCAAGGCCCTCGTCGCGCTGGCCTTGACCGCACCGCTGCTGCGCGAGGCCTGCGCTCGCGTCGATGTCGTTGGCCGTCGGCTCGGGCCCGGCATGGTCCTGGGCGTGACCGTGGCATCGGCCGCAGCACTGTGGGAGCGGGCCACCTACCCCGGCCTGCTGGACCTCGTGGGTTCGTACCGCACGGTGGCGCTGTTCTGGGAGATGCACGTGGGCGGCGCGGCCATCGATGCCTACCTCGCGTTGTCGGTGGCCTGGGTGGCTTGGGCCCTGTGGCAGTCGCGCGGGCTGCTCGCCTGGGCCCTGGCCGCGCTGCTGGCGCTGGTGGTGGGCTACGCGGCGCTGACCACCTTCTCGCGGGGCGTGGTGCTGGCGGCGGCCGTGACGCTGGTGATGCTGGGCACGCTGGTGCCTCACCCGCGCCGCGATGCCGACTTCCTGCTGATGCGCGCGCTCATGGTCGCGGTGGCGGTGGCCATGCTGGCGGGTTCGGCCCTGTGGGGCGGCCTGCCAGGCGTGCTGCTGGCCTGGAGCGCCCTGGGAGCGGCGTGGTTGTGGCGGCAGCGTCACCGTTGGCACCTGCCTTGGCGACAGGCATTGACCGGGACGCTGGTGCTGGCACTGATGGCCGAAGCGGTGGCAGTGATCGGGGCGGGCACGTTCTTGAGCGGGCGGCTGGCCCAGTCCGTGCAGGACTACGGCAGCCGGCTGGCGCACTGGCAACGCGGCATCGGCCTGCTCCAGGGGCCATGGGAGTGGACGCTGGGGCTCGGGGCCGGACGACTGCCTTCGCATTACGAGGCTTTCACCCTGGAGGGCACGGCCTGGGGGCGGACGCGGTGGGTCGACAGCGGAGCGGTGGAGATCGCCGGCCCGACGCGGCCTCCAGTCCATCGAGGCAGCCTCGCCCTGTCGCAACGGCTGCCGCCGCTGGCCGACGCGCGGGTCGCCTTCACCGTCGGCACCACCCAGGGCGCCCTGATCCTCGTGCGCCTGTGCGAAACCCACCTCCTCTACGACACCGCCTGCCGCAATGCCCAGGCGCGCGTGCCGCCCCTGCCGCCCGGGACGACGCGGCGCATCGAGCTGCCCTTGGTCGGCCCGCCCTTGAAGCGGCCAGCGGCGCTGTCGCTGTCGGTGCGCAACGTGGGCGGCCGGGCGACGATCGACGAGGTGGTGCTGGCCGGCGACGGACACGCGCAATGGCTGCGCAATGGCGGCTTCGACGAGGGCCTGGCGCACTGGCTGCCTGTGGCGCGAGTCCACTTCCTGCCTTGGCACATCGACAGCTTCCCCCTCGAGCTGCTTGTCGAGCGCGGGCTGGTGGCGCTGGCCCTGGGTGCGGCGCTGTGCGCGGTGGCCCTGGTGCGCGGCGTCCGTGCAGCCCGGCAGGGGGTGCCCGAGGCGGCCTTCGTGGTGGCCTCCCTCGCGGGGGCGGTGACGGTGGGGTGGGTGAGCAGCGTGCTGGATGTGCCCCGCGTGGCCTGGCTGGCGGGGCTGATGCTGCTGTGGTGCCTGCTCGTGCGCCCTGGGCAGGGCACGGCAGGGCCCGGTCATCGGGCGAGCGCTGACGTGGCGGGTGCGCCTGCGCGGCCCAGCACCCCGTCGTAGACCGACTGGTACTGCTCCACCATGGACGCGAGGCTGAAGCGCTCCAGCGCCACCTGCCGCGCCGCCATGCCCTGGCGCCAGCGCAATGCCTCGTCGTGCACGTAGTGCTCCAGAGCGTCGCACAGCGCCTGGACATCGCGCGGACGGAACAGCGCGCCGGTGACATCGACGTCCACCAGCTCCGGATTGCCGCCCGCCGCCGTCGCGAGCACCGGCAGGCCGGTGGCCAGCGCTTCCAGGATGGTGTTGGAGATGCCCTCATTGAGCGACGGCAGCACGAACACGTCGAGCAGCTGCAGGACCTCGGGCACGTTGGCCATGGCGCCCGGGAGCCAGGCGATGTCGTCGATCCCGAGTGCCACGGTCAGCGCGCGCAGCTCCGGCAGCAAGGGGCCGTCGCCGACCACCGCCACCATCAGGCGGGCGCGCAGGTCCGGGTGCCGCTCCACCACCCCTGCCACGGCCTGCAGGAGCGTCGCCTGGTCCTTCACCGCCTGGGCGCGGCCGACGGTGCCGATGCGCAGGCGGGCCGGCGATCGCAAGGATTCGGGCAGCAGTTCGAGCGGGCGGCGCGTGGCGGGGCGGAAGCGCTCGGTGTCGACCCCGTTGTAGATTTGCGTGACGCGCCGTCCGTCCACGCCGATGCGGTCGACAAGGAAGCGCCGGAGGTCGCGCGACACGGTGATGTACCGGTCGACCAGCGGGGCGTGGGCCTTGCGCAGCAGGGCCGGCTTCCACTGCCGGCCGTCGAGGTTGTCGACATCCCATCCGTGCTCGCCATGCACCCGGTGCGGCACGCCGGCGAGCCGCGCCGGCAGCAGGGCGTCCAGGCCTGACATGTTGCGCGTGTGCACGATGGCAGGCCGCAGGCGGCGGCACAGTTCGAACAACTCCCCCCGCAGCTTCCACACCCCCACCTTGGAGCGGTGCAGGGCGAGCACCTCCACACCGGGGCGGTCGATGCGATCCCTGAAGTCGGAGTAGTCCTCGATGCAGGCGACGGCATGCCGGTAGGCACCGACCGGCATGTGGTTCACCAGGTTGACCAGCCCGTTTTCCAGGCCACCCATTCGCAAATGGTGGATGACGTGCAGGACCAGGGGCGGAGAGGTGCGGTGCATCGCGGTGTGTTCGAGTCCACCCGCCATGCGGGGAACCCATTCTGGCACCGCGGTCAACGCACCAGCGTGCCTTCCTGGCGGCGGTGAGCCTCCTGCTCGGCCCGTTCGCGGGCGTCTTCCTGGCGTCGCGCGGAGGCCAGGACGGCGGCCAGCAGCACGCCGACGCACCCGCCCAGCCAGAACGCCACCAGGAGCCACCACGCAGAGACCATGTCCATCCTTTCAGGGTCGTCTCGACCCCTTCGACCGGTCCGGGCAATCGCGGTTCCCGGCCCCCGGGACGGGCCGCGTGAAGCCCCGTCGTCCCCACCCGAATCGAGGGAGCGACCCTCGTTTCAGGGGAACGCCGGTGGCGGAGGCGAGAGGGGGCCAACCCTATACTGCCCGGCACATTTCAGGTGGTGGGACGCCGGAGGAGGAAGTCGATGAGCACAGTCGCAGTCGTGGGCCTGGGGTATGTGGGCCTGCCCCTCGCGGTGGAGTTCGGCAAGCGCTTTCGCACCATCGGCTTCGACCTCAGCACCGAGAAAATCGAGGCGTATCGCCGCCACGTCGACCCCACCGGCGAGCTCAGCACCGAAGAGCTGCGCGCGGCCACCCTGCTGGAGCCCACCACCGACGCGGCCCGCCTCAAGGAAGCCGACTTCGTCGTCGTCGCCGTGCCCACCCCGGTGGACGACGCCCACATCCCCGACCTGTCGCCGCTCGTGGGCGCCAGCACCTCGGTCGGCCGCAACCTCAAGCAGGGCGCCGTCGTCGTCTTCGAGTCCACTGTCTACCCTGGCGCCACGGAGGAGGTCTGCATCCCCGTGCTCGAGCGCGAATCGGGCCTGAAGTGGAAGCAGGACTTCTTCGTCGGCTACTCGCCCGAGCGCATCAACCCCGGTGACAAGCAGCACACCCTGACCACCATCGTGAAGGTGGTCTCGGGCGACACGCCCCAGACACTGAAACGCGTCTCGGAGATGTACGGCAGCGTGGTCAAGGCCGGCGTGTATCCGGCGTCCAGCATCAAGGTGGCCGAAGCCGCCAAGGTCATCGAGAACACCCAGCGCGACCTCAACATCGCGCTGGTCAACGAGCTGTCGATGATCTTCCACCGCATCGGCATCGACACCCTCGAGGTGCTGCAGGCGGCGGGCACGAAGTGGAACTTCCTGCCCTTCCGCCCGGGCCTCGTGGGCGGCCACTGCATCGGTGTCGATCCCTACTACCTCACGCACAAGGCCGAGCAGCTCGGGCACCATCCGCAGGTCATCCTCGCCGGCCGCCGCATCAACGACGGCATGGGCAAGTACATCGCCGAGCAGACGGTCAAGCACCTCATCCAGACCGGCTCCCCCGTCAAGGGCGCCCACGTGCTGGTGCTGGGCCTGACCTTCAAGGAAAACTGCCCGGACCTGCGCAACAGCAAGGTGATCGACGTCATCCGCGAGCTGCAGAGCTACGGCCTGACGGTGCACGTGCACGACCCCATCGCCAGCCCCAAGGAGGCCTTCCACGAGTACGGGGTGGAGCTGGTGAAGTGGGAGCATCTGCCCAAGGCCAACGGCATCGTCGCCGCCGTGGCGCATGACGAGCTTGTGCAGCGCTCGCTCGACGAGATCGCCGCCAAGCTGGTGCCGGGCGGCCTGTATGTCGACGTGAAGGCGCGTGCGAACCAGCAGGCGCTGCACGATCGCGGCTTCAAGGTGTGGCGCCTGTGAGCGACGGCGAAGCCATCGGCGTCGCAACGCTCGACCTCGACCGGGTCCTCGCGCAGCGTTCGCGCCACTGGCTGGTGACCGGCAGCGCCGGCTTCATCGGCTCGCACCTGCTCGAGGCCCTGCTGCGGGCGGGTCAGCGGGTGACCAGCCTGGACAACTTCGCCACCGGGCATCGCCGCAACCTCGAGGAGGTGCGCGAGCGGGTGGGCGAGGCGGCGTGGGCCCGGCACCGTTTCATCGAGGCCGACATCGCTGACCCTGCCGCCTGCCTGTCGGCCTGCGACGGTGTGGAGGTCGTGCTGCACCAGGCGGCGCTCGGCTCGGTGCCGCGCTCGCTGAACGATCCGCTCACGACCCACCGCGCCAACGCCACCGGATTCCTCAACATGATCGACG
>OFDC01000384.1_pt1 | contig 35151 bp, 44 predicted proteins | sample 1520941 | NCBI WGS metagenome assembly OFDC01 (sample SAMEA94258168, study PRJEB24077) | hot springs metagenome | biome: Aquatic biome; feature: Water | place: India | collected 2012-12-06 | depth 5 m | reverse complement strand
ACACCTCGTAACACTGGGTGTCGCCTTAGCTCGTAAGACTGGGTGTCCATTGACACACGCCGAACCGCTCGGTCCGCTCGTGCCGCCAATCCCGGCTGCGGGTAAGCTTGTCGAACAGGGTGCTGTCCGTGGTGAATGCGAACATGCCAAGGGCCGCGAGCTGCATCTGCATGGAGCTACGCTCCCTTTCCGGTTGGTCGGATGGACGAAAGAGAAAAACCGGTGCCCACTTTTTCTGCCATCCTTCTAGAACCCATCGTCGAAGCTGCGCAGAGACTTGCCGCGCTGGGACTGCTCGACAAGGCGGGCGACCCTCTCTGCCAGCGCCTGGGCGTCTTCACCCGGCTGCTGGTGAACGTGGATCTCCACCTTGCTCATCTGCGCCGCAGCGGCGGCAGGAGCGGCGCCAGCGGCGGGCGCGAGCGCCATGGCGCCAGCACCCGCCACCGCGCCCGCCATGCGCCCCATCGCGCGCACCGGTTGCCCGCGCCCCTGATCGAGGCCGATGCCGAGGCCGGAGGCGACGTGCCCGCCCATTTCCATCATCAGGCGCGAAGGGCTCTTGATGCCGAGATAGTTCTTGAAGGCCTGCACGCCGGTCTTGGCCATCGAGATCAGCTTCACTGCCAGCGCCATGGGGTTGATCGCCATGAGCAGGCCTTCCATCATCATCCGGCCGATGTTGGTCATCCACCCGGGCAGCGCGCCGACCACGCCTTTCACCGCGGCAACCCCCGCGTTGAAGGCGCCCTTGATCCGATCCCAATTGGCAAAGACCAAGTATCCGAGCCCGGCGATGGCAGCGCCGATCAGCGCAACTGGCAAGGTTATGGTGCCGACGATTGCCGCCATGGCCCCGCCAATGATGGGCAGGGCGGCGGTAAAGAAGCCCGCAACCCCTGCAATGATGGGAGCCAACGTTCCGATCGCGCCGGCAACGGCTGCCACGCCGACAAGGATAGGCCCCAGCACTGCGACAGCCCCACCCACTATGACGATCCACTTCTTTGTCTCAGGCGAAAGAGCCGAGAACGACTGGATCAGCCCGGTGAACATCTTGATCGCTGGCGTGAGGGCAGGGATGAGTTCTTGGCCGATCGCCAATGACATGTTGTCCCACGCCGCCTGGCTAGCGCGAAGCTGGTTGGCCGTGCTGCCCGACGTACGCACCAGGTCACCCTGCGCCTTGCCGGTCTGCGCCATGATCAGGCCCGCGCGGGCCATGATCTTCTGCTGCTCGGTGAGTTCGCCGTTGACCGGCTTCAAGCCCATCTTGAGCGCCTGCGCCTTTACCGCTGCCTCGGTCATGAATACGCCGAAATCACGCAGCGGCTCGCTCTCGCCGGTGAGGCCCGAGCGCAGCTTTTCCAGCGCGGTGCCGGGATCGACGTTGTAGAAGCTGGAAAGGTCCTGCGCGAGCATGGCGAACTGCTGGCTCATGCCTGCAGACTTTGCCGGGTCAGCCTGGTTGAAGAAGGTGCCGAAGGTGTTGGCCGCGCCCATCAACTCCACATTGGTACGGCCGATGGCGTTACCGGTCTTGTCCGCCCACGCTTGCATTGCCGATGCGTTGGCACCGAATGTGACGTTGAACGCGCTCTTCAGTTCCTCAGCGTCCATTGCGGCCTTGAAGGCGTGCTGCCCGAACGCGATCAGCGGCGCAGTCATGGTCGCAGTTGCAATCGCACCAGCCTTGCCCGCTGCCGAGGCGATGCCGGAGAACCGGCTCTGGATCCCGGCGATGCGCTCGAGCTTGGTCTTCTGCGCATCGATCTTCTGGTTGGTTTCGGCAATCGCGCGCGAAAGCGACTGCTCTGCCAGGACTAGGCCCATGCTGGTCGAGCCGCCTTTGAGCAGCTCGCGCACGCGTTTCAGTTCCTTCTCGTTCTCGCGCACCTCGGCGCGCATGGTGCGCAGCGATTGCGTGCTGGCCTTGCTGGCGCCGACGATGTTGCGAAGCCCGCCCGAGAGCTTGTCGATCCCGGTGAACTTGACCAGTAGGTTGAGCTTGTTGTCGGCCACAGCGTTACACCTTCGGTATCCGGGCCACGGCAAGGCCCTGCCAGTAGATCAATTCCTCGATGTCCATCGCCAGCAGCTCGGCCAGCGGCCAGTGAAACACCGCGGCGATATCGGCCATGACCTCGCCCAGTTCGCCAAAGTCTACGCGCCGCCAAAGGCCCTGCTGATCGCTTCCTTCATCTCGGCGCTCATAAAAAAACCCTTCACGGCACCGGCCAGCTCGATCAGGTCTTCCGCTTCCATGTTCTCGATCTCGGCGGCGATCAGCGAAGGCGCGGTAATGCGCGGCAGCAGCACCAGCAGCGAGTTGACGTCGGTCGAGAAAAGGTCCTCGATCTTGAGCCCTCGCATGTCGCTCGCCTTGGGCTTGCGCAGGCTGATCTCGGCGATGTCGCCGCCCTTGCGCACGATCGGGTTGGAGAGCGTGATCTTCACTGTCTGCCCGGCAGGGGCGGTTTCGGGCTTGGCTTCGGCTTCGGACATGTGCGGGGTCCTTCAGATTGCGCGGGGTCTCTTCATCTCCCGACCGACGGCCCCCGCTGACCGCCGGCCGGAAGTTCGTTACGCGCCAATCGCGGCGCGGATTTCGGCGCGGCGGTCCTGCCCGAAGACGATGAAGGTACCGCCGAGCATGTCGACCTCGATCCAGTCCTCGCCGTCCACGGTCAGCTTGTAGTAGCTGCAGGTGGTCTTGAAGGTCTGCTCGGTATCGTCACCAGGCTTGGCCGTGCCCATGTCGATCTCGGCGGTGCGGCCACGCGTGACGATCTCGCAGGCGACAACCGCGCCGGTGGAATCGTCCTGATAGGCCCCGGCGAAGCGATTGAGATTCGAGGAGAGCGAGGTCGCGCCAAAGTTGCGGAACAGTTCGCGCACCAGGCCGCCCGCCTTGAACTCGAGCTCGATCTTTTCGAGGCCGAAGTCGATGGGCACCGGGCCGAGCATGCCGCCGGCGCGATAGTCCTCGAGCTTCATGGTCAGCTTGGGCAGGGTGATCTCGGGGATCTGACCCTTGAAGCTGGTGCCGTCCTCGAAAAAGTTCATGTCCTTGAGCTTGGAAGGGAAACCCATGGGTTGTCTCCGCTAGAGGGGCTGTCAGGCGGCAAGCTGCGCGGAGAGGTCCGCGTAGTACTTCTCGGTGATGCGCTGGTTGAGCTCGAGGCCTTCGAGCGGGGCTGCGGGGGTGAACTCGTAATCGATCACCAGCTTGCCGGCGGCGAGATCGGCCTGCGCATTGAGCGCCGGATCGAACCATGCCCGCCCGCCGATCAGTCGCTGCTGCACCACCAGGCCGCGGATGCGCGCGTTGATTGTCTCGAGCACGTCTTTCACGAGGAATCCGGTGAGCGGCTTGTCCGAGGCCCAGATCAGGCCCGCGGCAATTTCGTCCTGCAGGATCTGCGAGGTTCGCACCGCGCTTTCGAAGGCGAAGAGTGGCTCGTCGCTGCAGGTGCGGTTGCCCCAATAGATGAACCCGCCCGATGGGCTGCGCACCAGCGTGGTGACTTGCGCATCGTTGAGCGCGGCAACGTCGGTGGTCGGGTCCTGGATATCGAAGAACAGGCTCTGCGATATGCCCGTGACGCCGCCAACCGCGACGTTGCTGATCGTCTTGTGCCAGCCTGTTTCCTCGTCGATCTTGGCCCGCAGGCCCAATGCGCGCGCCACTGCATCCCCCGAAAACTCATTTGACCAGTTTGGCCAGAGCAGCATCAGCTCGCGCGCAGCGAAGTTCTCGCGATAGGTGACGGCCTCGGCCACGGTGTCGCCTTGTGCAGCGGCATAGACCATGGCGCGCAGCTTTCTCGCCACGGTGGCAAGGGCAGTGGTAACGGCCTGCGTATCCAGCGCCGGTGCGCCGATCACGCGGGGGCGGTAACCGGTCACGCTTTCGGCGGCGAGCAGGGCGTAGATGCCCGAATAATCGCCTGCACTGCCGATCACGGCGGCGTCCTGGTCTTCGGCATCCACGGCCACGCGCACCACGATCACGATCGGGCTGCACTGGTCATAGATCGCCTCGAGTGAAGGCAGCAGCGTGCCGCCGGTGCCGGCCTGACCGATCGCCTTGCGCACATCGGTCACCAAGACGGGCGTATCGAGCGGGAAGGCGGCGTTGAGTGCGTCGGCCGCCGCACCGGCGGCGGCAGTGGCAGTGCAGACAAGGCCGATAACGCCGCTGGCAACGGCAGCAATCGTGCGGGTGCCTTCGGTGAGCACGTTGGTCTTGATACCGTGCATGAGATTAAGTCCTTCTGGCGATGGGGATGGACAGGCGGGTCAGGGTGTTTGCGGTGGAGCCGGTGCGGGTGCCTTCGATCGTGACGCTGGCCTGTCCGCTGGCGAACTCGCCCTCGATGCGCACCGTCTTCAGCTCGATGCGCGGCTCCCAGCGCGCGAGCGCGATGGCAATGGCCATCGAGCAGAGCAGCATGGTCGCAGGGCCGAGCGGACGGTCGAGCAGTTCGAACAGCAGGCAACCGTAATCGCGGCGCATGGTGCGACTGCCCAATGGCGTGGTGATGATGTCGGCGATCGACTGGGCAAGGTGCTCGTCGCCCGAGACCGCAACGCCGCTGGTGCGGGACATGCCCGTCAGACTGGTCATACTGGGGTTCCGGTCTGGCTTCCGCCTGCTGAGACGCCACTGTGGCGATGGCTCTTCAGGCTCTTGCCGCCGCCGATCACGTCCTCGCTGGCAGTGAGGGTGCCGGTGATCGAGACATCACCCTGGATATCCACCCCGCCATCGCTGACGAGCACGGTGGTTGCGCCCGACGGCAGCTGCATCAGCAGCTCGTGCGCGTCGGGATCATAGGAAAATACCGCGCCATCCTTGAACCGCACCAGCGCGACCGGTTCATCGATCGGCGGGGGATTGGCGTTGGAATGAAGCCCGCCAACGAAGACCCCGGCGCCCAGTTCGCCACCGGGGCAGAACAGCAGCCCCTGTTCTCCCACCGCAGGCGGGAGCCAGGCGCGGGTTTCACCCATGCGGGGATGCAGCCAGCGCACTGGCGGGGTAACGGCATCGTCGCCCCCGCTTTCCGGATCATCGAGGCGAACGGTGCAGGTTCCACCTTGCAGATCGACCGACGCGACAACGCCGACGCGGATCAGGGCGTCAACATCGGTCGGGGCATCTTCTGGCGTTCTGGGCATGGCGGCAAACATGCCGCCCGCATCGCCTCGCGCCACCCTGCTGCGTTGTAAGCTCCCGCCTCACAACGCGCGCGGGTGGCGGGATTGCCGTGCTTTGCCGAACACAAGCGTCATGGTCAGTTCCATCGCCACCGGCCCATCCGTCGATCTCTCCGCGCTGCCCGCGCCGGACGTGGTCGAGCAGCCTTCCTACGAGACGCGTCTCGCCGCCAAGCTCGCGAGCCTGATCGCCCAAGCGCCCGAGTTCACCGCACTGGTCGAAAGTGACCCGGCGATGAAGCTGCTTGAAGCCGACAGCTATGACGAGACGGTTCTGGCGCAGGCCTTTGCCGATGCAGCACGGGGCTTGTTGATCGCCTTTGCGACCGGGCCGCGCCTCGATCACCTGGCTGCACTCTACGGCGTGGAGCGGTTGCCTGGAGAGAGCGACACCGCCCTGCGCCAGCGCGTGCAGCTCGCGCCGCACAGTTTCTCGGTTGCAGGGCCCGAACTCGCCTATGTTTACTGGGCGCGCTCAGCCGATCCGGACGTAGCAGACGCGACCGCAGTGAGCCCGACGCCGGGGCAAGTGGTGGTCACGGTGCTTGCCGCCTCTGGCAATGGCGTGCCGAATGCGGGTGTACTCAATGCGGTGCGCAATGTCCTGACCGGGCCGGTGCGCCCGCTCACCGACGAAGTGATCGTCCAGCCCGCCACGCTCGTGCCCTTCGCGATCGAGGCGCAGCTCACTGTGTTTGCCGGGCCTGACCAGGCACTCATCCTGCAGACCGCGCAAGCAAGCCTCGCAGCTCACCTCGCCGCTGCGCGCAAGCTCGGCCGCGACGTGACACGCTCTGCCCTGATCGCTGCGCTCCATGTTGCCAACGTCCAAAAGGTCGAACTGCTCTCTCCGGTGGCCGATATCGTCATCGATCAAAGCGAGATCGCCTCGGTCACGGCTGAAAGCGTCACGATCGCCGGGACGGTGATCTCGTGACCAGTCTTCTGCCTCCCAACGCCACCGGGGCCGAACGCGCGCTCGAGCAGGCGATGCGTGCCGGGATCGACCTGTCTGCAGTGGGGACCTTGTGGAACCCGGAAACCTGCCCGCCAGACGTACTGCCGTTCCTCGCATGGGGCGTTGCCATCAGCCACTGGGATTCCACCTGGTCCGAAGCGCAGAAGCGCGCAGCGGTGGCCGGTGCAATCCCGTTCCACCAGATCAAGGGCACTCGCGCCGCCGTCGAACAGATCCTCGCGCGGTTTCACCCGCTGCTCTCGATCGTCGAATGGTGGGAAGCCAACCCGCGCCGCACGCCGCACACCTTCGAGGTCCGCGCTCCGGCAGGTCCCGGTGGCATCGATGCCAGCTTCCTCACCACCGAGACGGCCGAAGCGATCATCCGCGACGTTGCCGCGGCCAAGCCGCTGCGCGCGCACTTCGATTTCGTCTTTGCCCTCGAAACGGAGGCCAGCCTCTACATGGCGGGCGGTGTGATCGCCGGGTCAATCCAACGGGCCGACTATGAAGCGGTCCACGATACGAGCCGCGATTGGTCCATCGTGCTGCAGACCGAGGATGGCGAGCCGATTGCCGATGAAGACGGCACCTTCCTGGAGACTTCATAATGGGTGCGCTTTACCTCTCGCTGACGGACGCTGGCCTTGCCGCCGTGCAAGGCGCTTCGGGCAGCGACCCGGTCGTCATCGCTGAATTGGGGCTTACTGCCACACCGTTTACCGTTGCGCCGACACTCACCGCCTTGCCTGGGGAGTTCAAGCGCATCGGCGCGGTGTCCGGTGTCGCAGCTGCGGCCAACATCACGCACATGACCGCCTACGACACCAGCAGCGATGTCTGGAACGCTACGGGCCTTGGCCTTTGGCTGGCAGATGGCACGCTGTTCGCGGTCTACAGCTCGAACTCGACAATCATAAACAAGGCCGCGCCCGCCTTTGCCATGGTGGGGTTCGACATTGCGTTCAACGCTGATCTCGCCGGCTCGATTGCGTTCGGCGATCCGATCTTCACCAATCCGCCCGCAACCACCGAAATGCGCGGTCTGATCGAGCTGGCCGACGAAGCAGAGGCACTGGCAGGAGAGGACCGTCTGCGCGCTCTCACCCCCGGGCGGGCGAAGGCAGTGCTCCTCGCATGGCTGTTGGGCTTGGACGGTGCAGGCTCCGGCCTCGATGCCGACCAGCTCGATGGACAGCACGGGGCGTGGTACGCCGACATCGCGGCCAGGCTCGGCTACACGCCGCTCAATGCCGCAGCCTACACGGCAGCCGATGTGCTGGCCAAGCTGCTGACCGTCGACGGGGCGGGCTCGGGTGTCGATGCCGACACACTGGATGGTTTCCACGGCGCTGACTATCGCCGCGTCGTCTCCTCGAACATCGCCGCGAACGGTGGATACATTGAGTACTCTGACGGGTTCAAGGAGACCTGGGGCTGGGTCGATTGCGGGGCGAATGCCTCAGCCTGGTTTAACGTGCCAATCGCTCACACCGAGTGGATCGTACCGGCTCTCGCCGTCTCGGTGCAGCCGGGTGACGACAACAATTCCGAGAACACTGGCGTCGGCGTGATCACTCTCGGCCCTCCTACCACCATCGAAATCTACAGCGCGGAGAACTTTACCTCGCGCGTCTTCATCCAGACCAAGGGCAAGTGACCATGAGCGAAGCCATGAAGATCACCGTGGGCCGGTTCGATGCCGCCACCGGCACCGTGCCGGTCACCTTCGAGCAGGACGGCAAGAGCCACTCGCGAAGCGTAAACGCCGTGATCGGGGAGGACGGCAAGCACGATCGCGCCGCCACGCTGGCACGCGTCGACGAGGTCGCAGCTGGTGTGGCCAACAAGTTCGCACTGGGCGTCCTTGGCGCCAGGGACGGGGAGGCCTGATCGATGGCGAAGATTACCGAATTGCCGGTGGCTGGCCCGCTTTCGGGCACCGAGCCCGTGATCGTGATTCAGGATGGCGAGGCACGTCAGTCGACTATCGGGCTGGTTGTTGAGGAAGTTGCGCAGCCATTCGTCGATGAGGCGGCGGCAAGTGCCACAGCCTTCGCCCGCACCCAACGCCGCAACGTGGCGGTCAATCCTGCCCTTTCCTCCACTGGTGCCGCGACAAGCTGGCAGCTTTCGACCGGCACTGTCCCGACGTATGAGACGCTGCACGCCGATGTTCTCAGCGCCTTGGCCGCACTCGACATGCCCGCGCCGGATCGCGCCATCGCGTTTGATACGGGTTCCGGGCTGACTTTCGCCTATAAGAACGAGCCGCTGACCCCGGCAGACAACAGCCTCTATGTCGTGTGCTATGCGCTTCAGTATTCGAGCGCTGGCGCCTTCAGCGGGCTTGACGCCATCGTTTACAGCCCAAGCGCCGGCAACCTGATCGGCAAGACGACGGGCTTCGTCTCGCTGTCGTCGACGGTTCGGCTCTATTGGGTGGCTGGGCAGCTTCCTGCATCGGGCCTTGTGCGTCTGGCTAAAGGCAACAGCGTGGTCGGTTCCGGCGATGCGCAGTTGATGGGTTTCGGAACGTTCAAGTCGGCAACTGCCATCGGCATCAATGACGTGCGGCTCTATGACTTCTACCCCGATGTGGTGGACAAGGACGATACCGAGGTCGCCAACCACAAGGCGCTGGCGACAGCGCAGACCAACATTGCCGCGAACAGTGCCGCGATTGCAGCTCTGCAACTGGCCGCTGCGGCTGATCCGGTGCTTTCGCGCCCCATCGTCGGCTTCGGTGACAGCCGCATCCAGTTCAACCGCGACAACTGGCGGACTGCAACATCCTCCGACTTCAAGGGCATCCCCATCGGCGGATATGGCTGGTGGTCGCGTGACGTGACCGCTTCTGTCTCGTCTGGTGCGGGCACGCTCGAATATCGGGCCAGTGACAAGAAAATGCGCCTGACCCTCGCGGGTGATACAGCAGGCGCGTGGACCGATGTTGTCGCGGGCTACAACACGCTTACCAGCGGCAACGGCACCACAACGATGACGTTCCCGCTCAACAGCTTCACGCGACTGCCTGTGAGCGATCAGACGGTCGATCTTGGCGCGCTTACTTCGATGTGGCGTGGCTATCGTTCGGACGGCGCGCTTGTCCGAATGCTGGCGCAATGGGGCTGGCCGGATCAGGAGCCTGACATCTACGGCTTCGGCGGCGGCACTGAAGCAGACTTCCTTGAGATTCTGCCGTGGCTTCGTGCCCAACTCACCGTGCCTTCGACGGTGTTCTATCAAGGGATCACCAACGAAATCAGCGCAGGGACTTCCGGGGCTACGATCATCAGCCGGATGCGGCAGATCATCGATACCCTTAAAGCCGACGGGCACGAGGTTCTGATCATCGGCAACTGCGCTCGGTGGGGCACGGCGGTCAGCACGCCGATGACTGCGGGGCAGATCACGGCTTCGCAAGAAGTGCGGGATTGGCTTCTGGGGCAGGAAGGTTTCATCGACCTGTTTCCGCCAACGTGCGACACGGCGAACCTTGCCGATCTTCGCCCCAAGGCTGGCATCCTGGCGGATACCGTTCACTTCGGGGGCCGTGGGGCACAGGCGGTCGGCGTTGTCGGCGGAACCTATCTGAAACGGCGCTACGGGGCCGGGACGCGGATCAAGGCATCGGACACGGACAACAAGTGGCCCAGCGGCTTCCCCGGGCTGACCAGCGGCGGAACGGGCGTCAACGGCACCACAATTACGGGTGTTGTTCCCAATGGCTGGGGCGTCCAGCTTGTCAGCGGGACAGCGGCGGTTGTGTGTTCGGTCGAAGAGCGCGCCGATGCGCCCGGCGAGTATCTGTTCAATGTCGAGATCACTGCGACAACTGCAACGTTCGTGCAGTTGTCCGGGTCTGGCGCAACGACCACCCTTGCGGCGCTTGGGTTGGTCGTGGGCGACCGGGTGCGCTTCCGGCCAATCATGCACATCAAGACGGCATCGGGTGTCGATGCGGTTCGGCCTTACCTGCTGTTCACCGGGCTTACCCCAACCACCACGCTTGAAGCCTGCCGCAGCGGCTTGACCAGCAACGCGGCGGAAGGGTTCGCGGTCGGAGGGCCGGTTGATCTTTCGACGCCAGCACAAGCCATCCCGACCGGCACAATCAATGTCCGCCCGTTCGTTGACCTCTACGTCGATGCAGGGGGTTCGTTGAAAGTCGCTCTTGCGGCCAAAATTCTCGTGGCATGATCGCTTCGCTTGGGCTGTTGGCAAGCCGGCTGCAGCTCGACCCCGCAAACGCGTTACAGCCGAACAAAACTGCGAAGCGTTTCGTTGTGCACCGCGACCTGACAACGCCTGCCACGTGATCTCCGCGCGCGCGCGAGGCACGCTTTCGGCAAGACGAAAGGTGCCTCGCAGATGCCTATCCCGGCAGGATTTCCAAAAGGCTACGAATGGCTGGCAAGTGTCGGCCAGCTTCCGCGCACGATCGTGGAAGCTATGCGCCTGCACGGCATTGCCGAAGTTGTTGGAAAGGGCTCCAACGCCACAATCCTGAGCTGGCGCGATGAGCTCAATGCAGCAGGCGTAATGATTGCCGGCTATTCGGACGATGATGTTCCGTGGTGCGGACTGTTCGCTGCGATCGCAGCGCATCGCGCAGGCAAGCGTGTTCCTGAAAATCCGCTCTGGGCCCGCAACTGGGCCAAGTTTGGCTCCCCGGTCGTAAAGGCCGCGTTGGGCGATGTGCTGGTGTTTCAGCGCCCCGGCGGCGGAGGTCACGTCGGCTTCTATATCGGCGAGGACAGCACCGCATTCCACGTGCTGGGCGGTAACCAAGGCAACGCGGTGACCATCACGCGCATCCGCAAGGAACGCTGCATCGCCGTGCGGCGCCCGGAATACTCCGTTCCGCCAGCAAGCGTGCGCCGGTTCGAGCTGGCCGCCGCAGGCGCACTTTCCGTGAACGAGGCCTGACATGGGCGAACGGTTCTATTGCGCACTAGCGGTCGCAATCGGTGGCGGGGCTCTGTTCGCTTTGATCGACCAACTGCAGGAGGTTTGGCTGTGATCCTGCACTTCCTGAGGCAACGCGGACTGCTGCTCGCCCTGGTGTTCATTGCGGGATGGGGCGCCGGCCTCAAGCTCGAAAACCGCAGCCTCACCAATAGGCTGGCGCAGTGCCAGGAGGGGCGGTCCCTGATCATGGCAGCCGTGAGTGAGGCCGACGCGCTGGCGCAGGCAGCGCGTGAAGACCAGGAGCGGCGTAGCGCCGACAACGCGAAAAGGAGCGATGCTTCCCATGATCAGGATCTGGAACGCGCGGCTGATGCTGCTCGCCGCTTTGCTGCTGCCAATCGCATCGCCACTGGCGGGGTGCGCCCCGCGCCAGATCGAAGTGAGAGCATCGAAGCCCCTGCCACCGCCCCGGGTGGCAGTGCCGGGTTTCCTGCAGAAGTGCCCGCCGATCCCCTCGTGGCTATCACAAGTACTGATCTGCAGACCTGCACCGCCGCCGTGACCTTTGCCGTGGCCGCCCACAACTGGGCGGCAGGCTTGGCAAACGACCGCGGCAGCGAGCCGCCTGTAACCCCGCTGCTAGAGTGAAAAGGGCCCTGCCTCATGGCTTCAAGAGGCAGGGCCAAGGCGAGGGACTGATGAGTCCCTTCGGGTCGCAAGCGCCTGATAGCAGGCGATTCCTGACAATCCAGCGACAGGCCGGGCACTTTTTCTGGCATCGATGAAAGAAGGACTATCGCTATGGCGAAGACCGAAAACGACATCAAGGTAACGTCGGCGTGGCAGAACCTGGTCGCGACGTATCCCGGGCTGGCCAACGTATCGGCCTATGTCCAGAACAAAGCCTTCAACAGCGACCGACGGATCCTCGTGGTCTTTTCGCCAAGTGCAGCAGCTCCCGCGGGCGCTAATGGCATGAGCCTGTCCGCAGGCGACGTGGCGCAAGGCACGGCGGCCAATGTCTGGGTGCGCGCCTTCCGCGAAGACGTCCTGATCAATTGCGGCACGACAGACTGAGGCAAGGCCATGCGCGTTCTCGACTTTCGTGCAGAAGGCAACCGCAAGCGCAGCGTGGTGGTTCGCCGGGGTTGGAGCCTTGACCTGGTACCGCGTGGACAGCCGCCTGCGGTGCCGAACCTTGGCAACCTCTATCTCTCTGCCAGCACGATCGCGGAAAACAGCGCGGCCGGTACCGTTGTCGGCGCGATCCTTGGCGCGAGGCCTGCATCGACATTGACGCTCGTCGATAGTGCTGGCGGGCGGTTCGCAATCGCCGGGGCAAACATCGTGGCTGCTGCCACGGCCACCAACTTCGAGAACGCGACCAGCCACCAGATCACGATCCGCGAAACGCTGCCCGGCTCGGCCAATTCGCCGCGTGAAACAGTGATCAGCATCACGGTTACCAATGAGTTCGAGCAGCCCAATCTCTCCGCAATCAGCCTGTCAGCAGCAGTTCTGGCCGAAGGCAGCGCGGCGGGCACAGTAGTGGGTGTGCTCTTGGGCAAGACCTCCGGATCGGCACTGGCACTTGTCGACGATGCGGGCGGACGCTTCGCGATCTCCGAAGGCAATCTCGTCGCCGGCGCAACCAGCACCGATTTCGAGACAGCCACAAGTCACTCAGTCACCGTGCGCGAGACGCTTGCGGATTCGGCCAACTCACCGCGTGAAACGGTCCTTTCGATCACGATAGGCAACGTCTTCGAACAGCCGGCACTTTCAGCTCTCACTCTGTCGAGCAGTACCGCCACGGTGGGAACGAGCACCTCGATCTCGATCAACGGCGCAACCCCCGGTTCCACGCTTGCAGGCGCAGTCCCCGATGGCATGGTGCTCAACAGCGATCTGCGCACAATCACGGGCACGCCGACGGTCACCGGAACATATGACTTCACCCTCACCGAGACCCTGGCGGACAGCGTCAACAGCCCGCGCGTTTCAAACGTTGCGGTCACTGTCGCAGCGTCCGCGCCGCAGGCTAACGCAACTTTGTTTCCCGCCTTTGCTGATCCTGGCTCGACAGGCGTTTGGTCCGATCTTTCAGCAGCAGAGCGTACACAGCGCCAAGCCGTTGCTATGGAGATGTCTGCGAATGGCTGGTTCGTAGATCCGGACGCTACGACGTTCGATGACACCGTGACAATTAGTGGTTCAGTCCAGCTAGATAACTGGTTGAACGGGACAGCTGTGGGCGGCGTAACCCGCAACGTGACGCGTAATCAGAAGATTTTGCTGGACCCTACCGGAAACTACACATTCGCCGCTCTCGCTGCCAACGCAAGGTTTCGTGCTTTGGACTGGTTAGCCAATGGCAAGATGCTGTTCATCGATGGCCAAGGTGTCAGCTATCGTACCAAGCTGGTTATCACCGGGTGCCGTGGAATATTCATTCGCAACTTGAAATTGGACGCCAAGCTTTCTGATATCGGCGGGGACCTGTCCTGGTCACCAGGCTGGATCACTACCACCTATACCAACGGCGGCGCTGGGTTTCAGGTGGGCCAGCTGCTTACAGTGGTTACCCGGCCGTCTGCGGTTTACAAGGATCCGGTGCTGCAGGTCGCGGCAGTCGGCGCTGGCGGGGCAATAACCGCTGTGACTGTTCTGGACCGTGGCATGATGACTTCCACAGCTTCCATGACGTTCAGCAGCCCTACTAGCACCACAAATGCGACCCTGTCTGGCTCGTTTGGGACAAATCCGCGCGATGCCCAAGCGTGCACGATCACACGAAGTGCAACCTTTCCTTTGGCCCCAGTTGTGACGTTCGACCAATGCGATGTGGGGGGCGGATATCAGACCACTAACCCCCAAGAGTACATCGTTGGCATCAACGTGGACAACTGCGAACAGGTCGTGGTTACGCGCTGCCGCTTCAACGGCTTTCAGACAGGAATCAAGGCACCAGGATGCCGCCGGATCGTGTTCCACGAAAACGACTTTCGTTGCCAGATCGGCGATAGCCGGTTTGTCACTAATACTCGGGGAACCACCACTGTAACAGCCGGCACGCGATTTAACGACCTCTGGCCAGACGGGCTTTGTTACCGTTGGGACAGTCGGAACACGACGCGCGATGCAGCCGACGCGTGCGATTTGTTGAACAGCGCCGGGCACGACATGGGCCTCGATCAGGAACATTCCGATTGTCAGCAGTCTGGTACCAGCGGTGACACCGGGGGTTACCTGCAGTGGTCCGAATTCAACATGGCTTATCTGGAACGTACCACATTCAAGGACCGCCCCCTGAAGGGGACACGCTACTATGCTGGCACTCAAGGTGTTTACCTGGATGATAGTGGGTTTGCCATCAAGCACGGTTCGTTTGGCGACTTCGCCGCAACGCTGGGAAGCAATGTTTTCACTGCCTGGTCAGGCGATGTCCTTTATGGGCGTTGCACGGCTGTCCGTGTCGGCACACTCGCTGCTAGTGGCGCCAATGCGAACAACTCGCAGCCGTCCATATATAGCCGAAAGAAGTTCGGCACAGCACTCTCGTCAACTCATACGGTGCGCAGCTGTGTGGCTAGCGATATTCGCACAATTTCGTCCGGAACGGTATACGACGTGGGAAACCTAGTTCAGTCCGGGAATGTGCTCGCGGACCCCGTGATCAGCGGCGCTTATGCGACAAGCTTCCCAGGCACGTTCAGTGTCGATGGAGAGGGGCGTACCACCTACGCATTCGATGATACGGTGGCACGCAGCGAGTTCCGTTCGGGCCTCTGGTCAACCTTCGGCAAATCTGGCGTTGGATTCTTTGATCCTTCGACTTGGGGTTAGGCGCTTTCGGCGCCGGAGAGCTGCACCAGCCAGGCCAACGCCAAACACCATCGCTGTCCAAGTCGACGGCTCCGGCACGGCGCTGATGTTGAAACTGAATTGTGCAGTCGCTCCAGGGGCACCGACAAGCTGCAATTCGCTGCTCAGGTACCTGTTAGTCTCCCAAATGAAGGGGACCCTGCTCACCAGACTGTGAGCCGACCGATTTGCAGTGCCAATGTCTGTTTCAAGAAAATCTTCAGATATTCCATCGCGCCCACACCAGCGAACGTGGGAGCATGACAAAACCGTCCGGACGTAACTGCTTGTGAAAGAGCCAGACCCAATCGTCAAATCTGCTTTGAACCTCTTGTTGGGTCCAAAATTGTACGTTGGCACGAACGTATAAGATCCCTTTCCGTCGAGATCTAAAACCACTGCTCCCTTATGAATTTCCGTACCAGCGTAAGCGGAGCTTGGGGCCAACACTGCGGCGAGAGGGAGACACAGGAGCGCAAAAAGCTTAGAGCATTGCGGAGATCTCGGGACTTTGAGCTTTGCCCTGAGGCGCAAACCAAGCATGCGAAACAACCGGATCGGCAAAGCCTTGAAACGCATAAAAATCTCCCCGAGTCGCCGCACGAGGGGATGCTTTCATTGCGTTAACCAAGAGTCGAGTCGGCGAATCGATCCGCAACGGCGGAAAAGCCCCGGCCGGAAAAGGGACACACCGGCCGGGGAAGTCTCAGTCTGACGACGATCTGCATGATTCGCCACCGAGACGATACGCTCATTAACCATCTCGCCAATGCCTCTGTTCCACAGGTTCGCACCGGCCGTAGATTGCGGAAGCAATCTCGTTCCGCTTTCGTTCTCGCATGGGAAGCAAGCGTCTCGACAAGATCAGTGACTACAGCCGTCACGGCTTCGACCTGCAGGTGTGGTGCAAATGTGGACACAAGGCGAAGATTGATGCGGCTGCACTTACCAAAAGGCTGCACAAGCAACGTCGCAGCTTGGTCATGATGCTGATCGAGCCACACTTAAAGTGCTCGAAGTGTGGGCGTCGTGACGTAAATTATGGCCCCATTTGGGCCGAGCCGGTAGCCATGGGTGGTGATAGCTACCCTCAATGAAAGCGCCTCGGGGGCGGGAACCACCGAGGCGCTAGGAGCTGTCACATGGAAATTGCGTAGACCTGTGACATACCCGCTTTAGACTACAGATAGCTAACAAGAGATTAAGCACCGCAAGGGAAATCCTTGGTCAGGATAACTTGGCCTTGCCGGGGTTGTCCCCATGTTGGGTAAGATATGTAAAAGTCATCCAGAAAAAAGTCTATCGCGTTAGCCTTCTTCCTGACGCATTTGATGCGCCGTCTTGATGGTCTCGGCGGGTTAAATGTTCAGCACCTCATCGTCCCAATTTTGAACGCTGGTGTAATTCCTCTTTCGCGAATCAACTTTAATGCCACTCTCTTTCTGATGATCAACGGAGGGTGTCATGCTTACAGTGGCTGAGCAGTATGCAAGGCGTCGCAATGTCGGACGTCGTCACCATTATATCATGCTTCTGAAGTCGTCCGACGAGCGTATGACCAAGCAGGTAGAAATGTTCGCAGCCGATATCCAAGAGGCGATCGACTTAGGCTGCAGATCCGAGATCTATAACGAAGTTGAAATCTGGGAAGATGGAGCAAGCCGTGGCGTACGCAAGCTGCATTGATCGACAGATCAATTGCACAATCGTGCGAATGGCTATGCTAGCCATCGATTGATGATCAAATGTCGGCGTGCCAACCGACTTGTGAAGGCAAATGATGTCCGGGGCATTTGGGACTTTCCAATGCGTGTGGAGAATTGAGCCAATTACAATCGCTTCGGCAACGCTTACTTTTCCAACAGCGCCAACACAACATCACCAAGCATTGCTATATCTTCCCCCGCAAAACCGAGCAGGCGGCGTCGGGGGTATCTGGTACTTACAGTCTTGCCATTGCGCGCGCGACCGACGAAGTCTTTCTTGCCGAAGTGGTGCGCGGTGGCGGTGTGACCGACCATGCCCTCGAACCCGAGCGAACCTTCGTCCTCGCCCGCGCGCAGTTTCATAGACCGGGCGAGCTTGATCCTGGGGAACATCTTCTTGGCGCGCCTCACGCGGCCCTTGCCCGAGATGAGACGCTTTCTCGGCTTGCGCGGTTCCATGGCGCTGCCATCGGGCTGGACGTTCGCGGCGATGCGGTTGGCGTTGGCTCGGCGCAGGGCCTCAAGCGTCTTGCGCATCACCCGGCGGCGCTGGCCGGGGCCGAGGCGATTGAGGTAGGCTGCGAGGAAGGGTTCGAGCTCGGCAAGGTCCGAGTTGTCGGAACTTGGCATCAATCCGCCTCAATCGGTGCGACCTTGACCGGCTCACCATCATTCGCGCGCGTCCAGATCGAGGTGATCGGACCGGCAGCAGCGCGCAGCGGTTCGGCATCAGGGAACAGCGGCACCTGCTCGGGCACGACAGCGAGTTGCCAGCCACCCACTCCGACGGCTGTTGCCGTCACGATCTCGCGCAAGGGCAGGGTCATCTGCACATCGAAAGTGGTGTCGTTGATGACATCGACCTCGAACGTGAAGCCCGGCGCGTTGGCCTGGATCAGATCGGGCTGCTGGGTGCGTAACCAATCGACCACGACGAAGAACAGGCCTTCCGGTTCGCGCTTGAAGTTCTCCGCCACGACTTCCAGCTGGTACTCCCAGGCGAAGCCGCGCTGGGCATTGCCCGTGGCGCGCACGCTGCCGCGTTCCACCCACATCGCCAGTTGGTCAGGGCCACGCGCCAGTTCGGGAAACATCGCGGCGATCGCGGCGCGCAGGAGAGCGGGCTTCTTCACGCGCTCAATCCTTCCGCTGCTGTTTCAGCACTTCGATGTGCCAGGTGTGCCGCGCGGCCTTCACCAGCATGGCAAAGGCAAGCAGGCCGAACAGGACCGAGACGATCAGGAGTTCGGTGCGCATCACGCTTCTCCGTTTGGGCCAGAAGGAGGCCCCTGCATTCCGATTCTGCGTCGGAACAGGATAGCCGCGCCATCGAGCAGCAGGGGGAAGCCGACGAAGCCCTGCGCCAGCGAGAGTAGGACAGCGGCAACCGGGCTCAACTGCTGATAGCTGACCAGCACGACCGAGATCGTCGCAAAGGCGGGCAGGGCGGACAGCTCGGCCAGGGCGATGTACTGGCGGCGGCGGCGCCAGTGCAGCGCCAGAACCGGATCGTCGGGCAGATCGGGCGAGGTGCCGTAGAGCTTGATACCAAGGCGCGCGACCACGACGGTGGTGGCGGCGAACAGCGATGCAGCCCACCAGAACAGGAATTCGCGCCAGTCTTCGAGGTTGTTGCCCATACTCAGTCCCACAGGTTCACGGTTTCGAGGGTCTGCGATGCGGCCGGCGGAAGATCCGGCAGCGTCACGGCGGTGCCCTCGGCAATCACGGGGCCAAGCGCGGCAAGCAGGGGATTGAGTTCGAGCGCAGCTTCCACAACGCCGCCCGATGTGGTGCCCAGCTCCCGCCAGCACATCGCGTCGAGCGTGTCGCCCTGCTGTGCGGTTACGGTGCTGGGCATGGCGCATCGCTCGGCGGATTGAAGGCATCCCATGACAGGCGGTACGGCCAGTAGAGCGGCCAGACCATGCTCGCTAAGAACGCAGGCACGCCGGGGACAGGATCGCAAGCGCGAGCAAAGCGTGCGCCCTGATGACCGAAGGTCAGCACAGAACCCAGCAGGTAGATTGCTGCGAGGATGGAGAGCCACTTCATCAGATCAGCTCCACGGTGGTGCGCGGCACGCCGAGGATGTCGCGGATCGCGGCGGTGGCGTGCTTGCGATAGTCCTCGGCGGTGAGCAGCTGGGGCTCGGCGCGGGTCTGGCCATCGGTGGTGGCGGAAAGATCGCGGTGCAACTCGGCCAGCTCTGCACCGGCGTGGAAGCGCACGGCGCGGGTATATAGCACGGTCAGGCGATGTTCGCCGCCAACGGTGCGCTCGTCATCGATCTCGGACAGGGCGGCGAAGCCTTCAGATTCCTTCGTCGCGCGCCACCATGCCAGTTCGCCTTCGACGGTGAGCAGCCCGCCTTCGATCGCGCCGACCAGGCGCGCATGCGTGACCTGATCGGTGATGCGCAGGGCATCGCGCATCGCGTTGCAGTCGATGTCGGGATACCAGCCATCGCCCGCGACGACGGAGCTTTCCGGCGAGGTGGGCGAGGCTGGCAGCGCGACGAAGGACATGATCGGTTCCTATCTCGACGGAGACCGGCGGCATGACGCCAAAGGTGGCATTAGTCCGGTCGACCATCAAAAGGGTGGGGGGTGAGGTTGCGGCCTTCGGTTCGCTTGCGCTGCCTCGGTCGCTTCCGCCCCCCGGCTCGGGTGGAGCAGCTCGGTGTCAGGTCTGGGCCTCCAGGGAGGCCTTCTTGCGTTCGCGGTCGAGGGCTTCGATCAGCTTCTTCACGCCAGCGCCCTTGTCGAGCGTCAGCGCGGACTGGAAGCAATCGCGGGCGTTCTTGAGCAGGGCAAATTTGCCACCGGCAACGGCATTGTCGGCGGTGGCGTCGAAGGCATCGGCGGCGCGCTGGAAGGCGATGCCGAGTGCCTTGTAAAGCTTGGCTTCGACCTGGTCGAACATGTCGCGGCCCTGCAGCAGCTCGTCGAACTTCTGCAGCGTGGCCAGATCGACGCTCGGCTCGGGCGCGAGGCCGGCCTCTGCGACCTGTTCGGCAATGAGGGTGGCGGGCTGGCGCTTGTAGCGTTCGGGCAGGGCGAGGCCGTGGCGCAGGAAGTGTTCGGCAAGCCGGAAGGCCAGATCCCAGTCGGCGATGTCGAGCGACCAGATCAGCATGTTGCCGACGATCTCGTCCTGGGCGGGCTGCTCGGCGGCAAGAGCGCCTTCGACCCATGGCAGGTACTGGCCGATCATGCCGCGCTTGGCCTCGATTTTCTTGGCCGTGCCCTGGATCTGGCGAAGGCGGTTCATGTCGATCTGCAGCGCGGCGAGAAGCTGCTGGTACTCGCTGGCGACCGGGCCCTCGGTCGGCATCGGAGCCGCTGCGCCTTCGCGCGAGGCGGCACCGCTGGCGAGACCGGCGAGTTTGCGTTGAAAGCTGGCTTTGGCGGGGGACAGGGCCATCGGGATCACTTTCAAAAACGCCCCTCCGGTTGTTCCGGGCCGTAGGCCGGACCGGCGGGGCAGTTGTCGCACCGGAGCTGGTCGAAGGCTCCAGCAGGGGCTGATTAAGCGGCGTCGTGCGCTTCGATGTTCTCGACCATGCACGCGTATTCGAGATCCTCGATCACGTAGGCCTCGTTCGACGACTGATAATCGGTCACCTGGTCGAGTTCCGGCTCGTCCTTCAGCAGGCGGCGGCGCTTGCCGTCCTGGTAGTAGATCGAGAGGTTATCGAGGCGTGTGATGAACACCGTGCCGTTCGGGAAGCCCGGCACGCGCATGGCGGGCAGGCCACCGAGACGCTTGGTGCTCATGATCACGTCGCGGGCCAGCTGCTCGGTCGGCGCATCGTCTGAGTTGATCATCGGGAAGTACTTGTCGTGCAGCAGATCGCTGCCAACGATCACGACGAGCTCGGTGTCGTTCTTGGCCCATTCGGCCAGGAGCGTTTCCTTGGCATCCCATACGAGGGCGTCGAGCGTCTTGTAGTCTGCACCGGCGGCGCTGCCGTAAGTGACCTTGCCGACGACATCGCCGCCTTCATCCATGACGCGCGCGGCATTCTCGAGGCGCATTTTCTCGAGCCAACCGATGTTCACGTCCTGCAGGAGCGGGTTTGCCACTCGATCGGTCTGAGCGGCGGCGCTGGTGCCGTTGAAGCCGATCAGGATGCGGTCGAGCGCCATGCGCTTCAGGTTGTTGTCGCGCCAGATCGTCTCGAAGTTCGGGAACTTAGCCCACTTGTCGATCTTGGCATACTTCACGGCGACGTCGAAGTTGGTCTGCTTGCACTCGTACTCGCGCTCGTCCATCGCCGAGGGGTCGATGCCTGCGCGGCGGGTGCCGGCAGCGGAGTTGGTGCGGCCTGCGATGGTGCTGCCGATGCCGAGACCGAGCAGGGCGCCCTTGATCTCGTCAACCGGCTCGATGTTGATCATGCCGAGGAACTGGCTGCTTTCCTGCATGCGCTGTTCCAGCGTCTGCTGCACCGAAGGTTCGACGGTGAACTTGGCGGTCTGTGCGGTGGCCACATCGATGCCGTTGAGCAGCGCGATGTGGCTGACCATCGCAAAGAACTTGGCCCGGGTTTCATTCTTCATGGATCGGTCCTCAAAAGTAGGGGAGGGTAGGCGCGGGCGTTTTGGGCTGGTGTTGCGAGATCAGCAGTCCGTGCGGGCTGCGTTGACGTTGCCACCGGTGGCAAGAGGGCGCTGGGTGAAGCCCTGCGGGTTCGAGCCGGGGACAATTGCCGGAGTGGCTTCGAGCTTGTCGGCCACGGTCTTCACGTCCGAGGTTAGCTTGTCGATCGACGCCTTGGTGGAGGTGGCGAGTTCCGTGACAGTGGTTGCCATCTGGGTGATAATCGCGCCGAACGCCGCCATGGCGGTGCCGTCCAGCTCGGGCGTCACCGGCGGCTCGACCACAACGACCGGCTCCTTCTGCTCCTGCTTGCCACCCGAGATGAAGCGGTCGAAGAAGGCCTTGGCCGAGGCGAGGACGCCGGTCGGATCGGGGTTTGCGGCGGGAGCTTCATCGATCACCAGCTCGGCCTCGATAGCTGCGGTGAACAGGTTGGCCGGATCCTGCTTGCGGGCGAGCAGCGGGTTCTTGTCACCCTGCGAGGCTGCGAACTGCAGCATCTCGGTGCCGAGGCTGGCGGGGCTGTCGGTCACGGCGAGGCCCACCAGGTAAGCCTTGCCGCTGTTGGCGAAGTTCGGGCTGATCTCGATCGAGGTGTAGAGCTTCTGGCGATCGTTGTTGATCGCGACCAGCTCGTCGGTCACGTCGAGCTCGGCGAAAAGGGCGAGCTTCTTTTCCTTCTTGCCGGCGAGATCGATCTCGACCTCTTCGGTCTTGAGCGAGAGCACGTCGCCATAGGACTTGAAGGGCTTGTCCGCGGTGATGCCGCGAATGTGCTCCATGTTGACCCGGGCCGCGTAGGTTTCGCGGTTGTAGGTCGCAGCGGCATCGGCCAGCCACTGCCGCTCGATCGTGCGGCCATCGGTGGTGGCACCTTCGACAGCCACTCGGAAAAATCGCGTCTTCGCCATGGGTTCGGCTCCGGTTCTCGGTTGGTGCCGTTCCCCTGGCGGGTGGGAGCGGCTGATCTGACGATCCCCAAAAGACGGAGCCGGGGGCCTCTTCGCAACGCGGGCGCGTTGTAAGCCCGGCTGTCACAACGCAGCGGGGGCGAAAGGGCGGGAACAAGCGCCATAGCTTGCCGCCGATGGAGCCACCTGACCACGATCAGGACGACGAGGAACCGACCGGCGGGGGCGGGGACTCCAACGTCATCAAGTTTCCGGGCGATCTGACCCGGCTGAAGGCGCGCGCGCTCTATTGGCGGCATTGGACCGTGCAGCAGATCAGCGAAGAGCTGCAGGTTCCCTACTCGACGGTCGCCAGCTGGAAGACGCGGCACAAGTGGGACGAAGCCCCGCCGATCGTGCGGGCGCAGGAAGGCACGCTCGAGCGCTACCTCGCCCTCATCGACAAGGAAAAGAAAACCGGCGGCGATTATAAGGAGATCGACCTGCTCGGGCGCCAGCTCGAACGGCTCGCCCGCATCGAGCGCTATCGCGAGGGCGGCAATGAGGCCGACCTCAACCCGAAGCGCAGCAACGGCGCGAAGGTGGCCAACGCGAAGAAACAGGAGGTGAAGAACCTCATCACGCCCGACATGGCGGCAAAGCTGCGCGCCGACATGGAAGGGCAGCTGCACGGGCGGCAGAAGGGCTGGCTGCTGACCAGCACCAATCTGCGCACGCGCATGATCCTGAAATCGCGGCAGATTGGCGCGACCTGGTACTTCGCGCGCGAGCGCTTCCTGGTCGGCATGGAGACCGGCAAGAACCAGATCTTCATCTCGGCAAGCCGCGCCCAGGCCAACATCTTCCGCAACTACATCGTCCAGTGGGTGCAGAAGGTTTGCGGGGTGACCCTGAAGGGCGACCCGATCGTGGTGCAGCGCGGGTCGGCCCTTCGACAGGCTCAGGGTGAGCGGGAAGAGGAAGAGGATGTGCTCGAACCATTCGAGCTGCACTTTCTTGGCACCAATTACCGCACCGCGCAGGGCTATCACGGCGATGTCATCATCGACGAGTGCTTCTGGATCTACGGCTTCGAGGAGCTGTTCAAGGTCGCCTCGGCGATGGCGACCCAGAAGCAATACACGATCACGCTGTTCTCGACGCCGAGCACGCTGGCCCACGAAGCCTATCCGATGTGGTGCGGCGATCGCTACAACCGCAAGCGTCCCAAGGCCGACCGGGTGCAGATCGACATCAGCCACGAGGCGCTGAAGGACGGTCAGCTTGGCCCCGATGGCATCTGGCGCCAGATCGTCACCATCTACGACGCGATCGACGGCGGCTTCGACCTGGTCGACCCCGAGCAGCTGCAGCAGCAGTATTCGCTCGAGGAATTCGACAACCTCTTTCGCTGCATCTTCCTCGATGACAGCCAAAGCATGTTTCCCTTTGCGATCATGCGCCGCTGCATGGTCGACAGCTGGGACGCTTGGGCGAAGGACTTCGAACCCTATGCCCTGCGCCCCTACGCAGGCGAGGTCTGGCTCGGCTATGATCCCAATGCCAGCGAGAACGGTACTGGCGACGATGCCGCCCTGGTCGCGGTGGCCGCGCCCAAGACGATCGGGGCCAAGTTCCGGGTGCTGGAAAAGAAGCGCCTGAAGGGCCTCGACTTCGCCGCGCAGGCCGAGGCGGTGCGCGAGATGTACGACAAGTACAACGTCACCAAGATCGGCATCGACGTGACCGGCGCGGGCAAGGCGGTGCACCAGCTGGTCGCCAAGTGGTTCCCGATGGCGCAGGCGATCACCTATTCGGTGGCGACCAAGACGCAGATGGTGCTCAAGGCCAAGAACGTCATCACCTCGGGCCGCCTCGAATTCGATGCCGGATGGCTGGACATGATGCAGGCCTTCATGGCGATCCGGCCCGAGATCACCAAGGGCGGCACGCAGGTTACCTATGTGGCGAGCCGCGCCGGCGGCACGGGCCACGCCGACCTTGCCTGGGCGGTGATGCACGCCCTGGCATTCGAACCCCTCGACATCACCGAGCCCGCGAGCGGCACCACCACAGTGGAGGTTTACGATAATGACTGAGAACGCGAGCCTGCCTGCGGTGGCGGACAAGGCCCCAGAAAGGACCGGGAGCGAGCTGGCCTTCACCTTCGGCGATCCCGAAAGCGTGATCGACCGGCGCGAGATGTACGACATGTTCGAGGTGGCGCACAACAATCGCTGGTACGAGCCGCCGATCAGCCTGATCGGGCTGGGCCGCGCCTATCGCATGGCACCGCACCACCAGAGCGCGATCCTGCTCAAGCGCAACCTGCTGACCGCGAGCTTCGTGCCTTCGCGCTGGCTTTCCATGGCCGAGTTCGAGAAGTGGGCTGTCGACTTCCTTGTGATGGGCAACGGCTACATGGAGCGGGTGGACAACATGGCGGGCAGGCCTCTGGCGCTGCGTTGCTCTCCGGCGGCATGGACGCGCGTCGGGCTGCTGCCCGACCAGTTCTTCTGGGCACCGCGCACCGGGTGGATCTCCGATGCGATCGAATATCGCGCCGGGTCGGTCTTCCACATGAAGGAGCCCGATCCGATGCAGGAGATCTACGGCATGCCGGAATATCTCTCGGCGCTGCAGTCCGGCCTGCTCAACGAGGCGGCGACGATCTTCCGGCGGCGGTACTACCTCAACGGCAGCCATGCGGGCTTCATCCTCTACCTGGCGGACGAAGGTATGGGCGACGCCAGCATCGAGGCAATCCGCAAGGCGCTGCGCGGGGCGAAGGGCATGGGCAACTTCAAGAACCTGTTCATCCATTCGCCCAAGGGCAAGCCCGACGGGATCAAGCTCCTGCCGATTGCAGAGGTGGGATCGAAGGACGAGTTCCTCAACATCAAGAGCGTGACCGCCGAGGACCTGCTGGCAGCGCACCGCACGCCGCCCCAGCTGCTCGGCATCGTGCCGAAGAACACCGGCGGCTTCGGCAACGTCAATGACGCCGCGGCGGTGTTCTACGAGATGGAGATCATGCCGATCCAGCGCCGCATGTTGGCAATGAATGACTGGCTGGGCGTACCGGCAGTGGCGTTCGAGCGGCCTGCGATTGCGCTGCCGGTGCGGCAGGCAGGGCCTGCAGCGACCGGGCGAACATAACTCAGAACTCCCTCGTCGGCAGGCGGGGGCAGGGTCGTTGGCGCGACCCTAACCGGCGGACTGGACTCCGCCACGAACCGAACGGTCCGGACGCGTCTCGCGGCCGAATCGATCCGTCCCGCCTCTCGGCCGAGAACGGAACGGATAGAGAACATAGAAGCGGAGTCCAGTCCCATGTTGAAAGAGTTTGATGACCTGTTGCCGGTTGATCCGGTCAAGCCGCTCGCCCCTTACATCGGCGGGAAGCGCAATCTGGCCAAGCGCCTGGTGCAGCGGATAAACGCCGTGCCGCATGATACCTACGCCGAGGTTTTCGTCGGTATGGGCGGGGTTTTTCTGCGCCGCGATCGCAAGCCGAAAGGCGAGGTGATCAACGACTGGTCAGAGGACGTGGCGACATTCTTCCGGGTGGTGCAGCATCACTATGTGGCTAACGTGCAAACGAGGTGGAATCGCTAGAAGGACCGCGCTTCGAGATCGGCCACCCACTGCGCCATCGGAATGCCCGAGCCCAGCGTATACCACCCGGTCCCTTCAACGCGATCTTCCAACATGGCACGCTCGTCGAGATCAGGACCGAGCAGCGCGGCAAGCGCCCCGTCGTGCTCTTGCATGAACATGCGCAGGTCCGCCTTGGGGATCAGGTTGCCGTACTTGAGCAAGGCCTTCGCGCGGAGCTGGGGGAAGGTGTAGCCGTAGCCCATCAGGTTCATGCGATCGAGCAGGCCGTTGAAGTTCTCGACCTTGCCGCTGGTGTAGCGGTGGTCGAAGTAATTGAAGATCAGCGGGCCCCACGTCTTCATGTTCCAGCGGATGGCGTTGAAGAACGATTTGATCGACGAGGGCATGTCCATGAGCCACCGCATCCAAGCCTGTTCGGCATCGCGGCGGGTGGGCAGTTCGAAGATGTCGAAGAACTTTTCCTTCCACGTGTAGCCCAGCTTGAGCCTGTCATCGAGCGCGAGCAACTCTGCCAGCACGTCCTGCCCTTCGCGGCTGAGGTCCTCCCAGCGCCGCAGGAACAGCCGGCGGCGGTTTGATACCCGCAAGACCACATCGCCCTGCAGCTTCTTCTGGACGGCCTTGCGGACCTCATCCATCGCCTCGTTCGCCATCTTCACGACATGGAACTTGTCGATCACCACGGTGGCATCTGGGAAGAACTCCTGCGCCAGGTGCGCATAGGGCCAGTGCATGTCCTGGCAAAAGACCTCGACGTCGAACGGGTTGTCTACCTGGTTGAGCAGGGACCGCACGGTTGGCTCGTCCCGGCCCTGCAGCAGCTCGAGCGCAAAGCCGTTCTCGACGTCATAGGCGACCCAGCGCGGACGCTTGCGCAGCCACTTCTCGTCTACGCCCAGCACGCGCGGCGCCACGAACCGGTAATCGGAGAGCTTCTCTTCCGCCACGGCATCGAACACGCGCTTCACCAGCGTCACTTCCACCGCGTTCAGATTGGCCGCGTCCTCAAATGGGCGCTTCACCGCGGCGAAGGTCAGATCCTCGAAAAGGCGCTGAGTGATCCGGTGGTCAGGGTGGATGTGGTCGATGGCTTCGTTCTTGATCCGCCCGCAATTGGGGCAGACCCAGCGCTGCACCTTGATGTGCAGCCACGTGGGCGCAGGCTCAAGCCGCCGGTCGCGGATCTTGATCACGCGCTTGTCTCGCCGCTTCATCGCCACGCCCAGGCAGCATGCAGGGACCGCGCCGAGCGTGGAGACGCACGGCACCTGAACCTCGGCCACGCGGCCGTCGCTGTCCTTGATGACGATGGGATCGGCGGCTTCGAGGTTTTCGAGCCGCAGCCAGTTCATTCTGCGGGCTTGTCCAAGGTCTCATCCACGAGGCGTCGTATCGCCTCCGCGCGAGGAGGAATGTCGGGCTGCTTTCGGCGCCAGTCGTCAACCCGCGCAAGCCAGACCTTCGGAGCGCGCATCTCGAACCGCGTTGAGCTGGATTCGTCTTTTTCCATGCCGTGTACGTACATGCCGTTGACAGTGGCGTCAACTGTACGTACATACCGGACAACCGAGCGGAAGGAATAGGCCCCTCCCGCCCGGTCTAACCTCAACCGTCTTTCTTGGAGACGACTATGGCTGTCATGGTTCCTAGCACGGCGTTCCTGCCGCGCACCATCCATCTTGGCGTCATGCCCACCGATCGCAAGGCGATCGAGGCGCAGATCGAAGCGCTGATCGACATGCTCGACCTCATCGATGGCGATCCCGACCTTGAACCCGACTATGAAGACTACGACCCGTGCGATCTGGGCGAGCCGGACCAGCACTTGGAAACGCTGCCGCAGTATGGCGAGGACCAGAGCGCTGGCCCCACCAACTTCGATGCCGCTTATGAGGCCCACATGGCCTCGTTATACAACTGAGGCAGGAGGAACCATGACGGACCGATTCGAGCTCGTGCCTTTCCACGAGCACCAGATCATGACGATGAAGACGGCGGATGCAGTCAACGTCATCATGAAGCCGATAGTTGAGAGCCTTGGCCTGACTTGGCACGGCCAGTTTGAGCGTATGAACCGGCATCCTGTAATCCGTGAAGGTATTCGTGTTACACGAATACCTTCTGCTGGTGGCATGCAGGAGATGGTCGCCCTCGAGCTGGAGCATTTTCATGGCTGGTTGGTGACCCTCTCCCCGGATCGGGTGCGCGACGAAGCCAAACGCGAGCTGATCATTCGCTATCAGCGCGAGGCATTCCGGGTCATCTTCGAGCATTTCCACGGCAAAATGAACGCACGGCCGCTGACCGTGCGCGGTGCCAATGGCCTGGTCTCGATGCACAACCACTACCTTGCGCTGATCAAGAAGATGCAGCGGGCAGTGGACCCGGCAGAGCGCAGCTCGGTCTATTCCCTGCTGTGCGACGTGGGCGACAGGATCAATCACACGCCGCCACCCATGGACCAGCTGGGCCGCGAGGCACCGCAGGCGCCCGAGATCCTGCAGAAGTTCTGGCACACCTACGAGCTGCTTATGGAGCGTGGCTACAGGCTCAACCTGTCCCGCAAGCCTGAGCTCATCGCCATCAATCTGGGCCAGATGCAGGAGGCTATCCTCGCGGAAAAGCTGGACTTCCTCATCAACCCGGATGTGCACGCCGTGCTTGAGAGCAGCACGTCGCCGCAGTTCGTGGCGCAGAAGGCAGTGAACCCGAAGCCCAGCGATCCGCCCGATCCCAAGGCCAAGAAGAGCGTCTACTGCTGGGTCTTCCAGCGCACGCGCTAGCCTCTCTCACCCCGCCTAACCTCAGCTCACCCGGGTGCTCTGCGCTCGGGTGTTTTGCTGTGCGCTCCACCTCAAACGCACGATAGCCCACTATGTGCCGTTCCTCGACATGCTGCGCTTCCAGATCACGAGCCGCGCCGGGTTCGAGAAGCTCCTCGCGATGGAACCTAGCTCACTGACCGACCTGCAGCGTTCGGCGCGGTTCCTGTATCTGCAGCGTCTTGCATTTGGCGGGAAGGTGAACGGGCGCGGGTTCGGCGTAGTTCTGGGTAGCGGCGGGCGGTTCGACGTGAGCAAGGTCGGCCCAATGATCGAGGCGGTGCATGAGCGTCTTGCCGGGGTGATCGTGGAGCGGTTGACCTGGTCGGACTTTATCAAGCGGTACGATCGGCCGGCCACGCTGTTCTACCTCGACCCGCCCTATTACGGTTGCGAGACCGACTACGGCCGGGACATGTTCCGACGGGAAGAGTTCGAGGCCATGGCCGAGCAGCTGCGCGGCATCCGAGGCCGGTTCATTCTCTCGCTCAACGATCATCCCGAAGTACGCCGGATTTTCGGCGGATTCACGATCGAGGGCGAGCAGGTCCGCTACTCGGTTGGCGGCATGGCGAACTCGAAGGAGTTCGGTGAAGTGATCATCTCGAACTGACTCCTGCTGCCACCGCCTGCGCTTAAGCTTAGGCGGTGGCAGAATGTGGGCGTGACACAGTGTACATCAGTACTGCGGACAATCTCCTCCGACATGTTTCGACCAGATCACGACATTCATGTTCCGCTCGCGAACGTCCGCTCGTGACGAGAGCAGTCGTTAGGGTAGGCGGCGCTGCCGTCCGTTAACGGTCGCCCGTCTTCGAGATCGGCCCGAACGGCGATGTCTAACATGGGCAGCTATTGCTGGCCGTTATGATCACACATCTGAAGCGCGCGCGTGTCGCCTTGACGATATGCAACATAGTTTACCGGCCCGCCGCCCGTGCCGCCTGATTGGCCCAGTAGAGCAGGAGTCGCGCGCCATCGCCACTCTCGTAATCATAGATGGGCGCGCCCGACGATAGTACGCGGACATAGCCGTTAGGCACCGGTTCGAGCCATTTGGGCCATCGTGGAAGCGGCTTAGTCATCGTTGAGATCACATACCAGCCACCGTCCACGTGTTCGTAGACCTGAATGCGGCCGTTTTGGTCCAGGCCTACCGCCATGTGATCGAGCGGGTTCGGTCCCGGCGTTCCGTAGCACCGCTGGCCGATGCAATAGAGATGATCGATGCGTACGGCGAAGATGCCGTTGCCGTTCAGCAGCGACCGCGCGATTTCGAACCGGCACCAGGGGCGCTCCCACGTGTCACGTCCCGTAAGCACACAGGTCACTGATGTGCCTACAATGTTCTTGGTGATCGCGCGCCTCAGATAGTCATCGTTGATGCTCTTCTTGCGCTCCCAGAGGCTCCTGTCCTGGATGGTCTTAACCCGCTCGCTGTCGATCGGCCTGATCTTGCCTGACTGCCGGACTTGGTTGACCCGGTTCACGTCGGCATAGTGGAACGAGTAGAATACGCGCCTGACCCGAGGCGCTATCGGGGTGGCGATCGGAGGCGGAGCCGGCTTAGGCCGCATGCCGAACAAGGATCCAAACGCCGAGTTGGGGTCCCCCCAATCGCCGCCGAGGCCTTGTGCCTGGGGCGGCGGCAGGTTGAGCAGGTCGGCCAGGGCATTGCGCCGCGGCGGGGGCGTGTTCGCCTCCCCGAGCGCCCGAAGGATGTCGCCCAAAAAGTTGTTCGTGAAATTCCGGTCGTCCATGAAACGATAATAGCCGACTTTGCGGCCGCGCACTCTACTTCTTGGACACTTTTCCCACGACTACAAGATCCCTTCGGCGGCGTTCACGAGGATGCGCTAATTGAGTCGTGGGTGAAACCGGAGCGTCTTGCCCTAGCGTGATAGACCTTCGATGTCGTCCCGTCCCACAGACTGAGCTACGTTGCGTCCCGCCGAGTTGCGCGTGCTCGGATAAATGATGCCGTCGAACGCCTGGTCGTCGAACCGAAACACGCGGCGAAAATACTCAGTCACGAACTACGCGGACAAATAGGCGATATGCTCGCGCCCGTCGCGGGCTGAAACATGGGCAATGTCCGCGCTGAATGCTTCGACGAAGTTGGCAAGGGCACGCTTTGCCCGCGAGGCATTATCGAAGGTGCTCAGGCGTGGGCGTGAGCGCTTCCCCCAAAGATCCAGCACCAGCAGCGGCCTCAGCGACGAGAATACGCCCAATGGAGCTCAGTGTCAGGCGTGTGCCGCCACATAAAGGAGTGCGCTTGTCCCGAGAAGCAAAGGTACGTAAACACCGGCAACCGACAGGCTGAACAATGCTTTGGCCACGTCCGTCGCGCCAAGCGGATCCGGGTTTATCGAAAGATCTTCGGACTTGTCGAGCGGTCTAGCGCAAACTGTCGAATATAGAGTCCTAAACTGCTTCTCGAGCGCTAAATAATAAGCATCCAACAGCGCAAACACCAACGGCACGGCAACGCCCGCCCAGATCAGCTCCGGCGCAAATTTTTGAAAGGCCACTGCTACCAGTGCTGCAAGAATGGTGATGCAGAAGGACTTCGCGTTGGCGCTGAATCCCGAAAGACGCGCGATGATGCTTTGGATCATACCGAGATGGGCGACCCGCATTTGCACTAGAGATTCTTCGTTCAACACTGCCTCCATTTTTCCCCAGACGCGCCGATGAACCGGCGGCGAGCCGCTACATCTCCAGCATTCCGGCGCCGCCCAGCGCGATCTTTGCGATGATGAGCTGCATAATCACGGGATATGGAACGACCTTCTGTTCGAGTTCATGGCGCCGCCGATCGAAAGCGGCCTCGGTGCTCTCAAGGCGCGTGCGCGCACGGGTCCAGACTTGCTCGGCGATATCGGCATCGATCGCCTCGGCGGCGATAGATGGATCGGAGGCCAATTGCGCTGCGGCTCCGCCGGTCGTCTTGAGGGCAAAGATCGGGCGACGAAAGGCCGTGTCGGCAAATCTGCGCGCCTGGTTCATCACATCTCTCCCTCCGCCGATGCAGATGAGGGCAACGGGGCCTTCGCGTTCGATCGGTCCAAAGCCACCGACAATGTCCCCACCCGTATTGCTTGCGAAGTCGACTAAGTGGAAGCGTTCAAGCAGGTCCTCGTTCTCGCCTTCGCGCTCCGATCGGCTGCCGTTGCGATATATGCGAACGGACGGTGCAAAGTCTCCCTCGTCCGGACCGCTTCCTTCGGCAAAGCGCTGCGCCTGATACTCGCCCGCGACCATCGCCAGAAGCAGCGTGAGCGAGGGGTCGCCTTCGACTACGAGCTTTCCGCCTTCGGCAAAGACCGCGCGCGCCAGCGCAGTCACTGCCTGATCAATGTCCCAGGTGTCGATCGGTGCCTTCTGTTCGCTCCCAAACTTATCGTCCGGCACGCCCGCGGCCAGCATAATCGTCTGCCCTTCTAGGCGTCCGCCGCGTTTCATCCGGATCATAGGGTGCCTCGCACCATGTCTGCAGCCGCCCGCACCATCATGCCTTCATCGACGAGAGTCATTCCGCAGAGGCCCGCCAGCCAATTATGCTGCTCCTGCCGCGAGACTTCCATGAGTTGGGACAAGCCAATAATCACGCCCTGAGCTGGCGGCAAGGTTGCTACATGGGCGCGGTGATAATCCGGAAGCTCGGGCGGGCGCGGCGTTAGCCATGTTTGATAATGCCGGGAGGGTGCAACCACACTGAAGGATCCGTCGGCATGGCGTGCAGGAGCCGCACCGCCTGCCTGAACGACGGCCTGTTCGAACGATTGCTCGAGCATGATCCGGCGCCGCAGGATCGCGCGGTCATGCTCGCTGCGCACGAATGCCCTCACCGCCCCGAGTGCGGCCAATTTTATCGAGTGGTCGGTCTCAAGATCGGTGGCGGACAGCCAGTGGCGGAGCGCCGGATCGACGCCAGCTTGCATCGGGGCACCGCCAAAGTTGAGCGCGGCAAGGCCGAGACCACAGGCACGCGCTTCGGCGATTTCGAAGGCGACCCACGGCGAGGAGGCCAGATCTGGGGATTCCAAGACGAGAACCATCGCCTTGTCGCCGAGTTCCTGACGAAGTCGGGCCTGAAAATTGACACCGGGCGGCACTCTGAAATGGTCCAGAAAGACGTCGAAGCCGTCATGGGAAAGTGCATCGAACAGCTGGATCGCCGCAGACGCAGTGTCGCTTTGGCGGTAGCTGATGAAGATGCGCGGCTGCGCCGCGGTGATCCCGGCCACCTGGAATACGGCTGGCATGGATTCTTCGATTGCCTGTCCCCAGAAGGCGATATTGATGGCGTTGAGCGGGGCCGGGAGCAGTGCTTTCGCCATCTGGCGTGCCGTCTCGGGAAGGACAGGAAGGATTTGAAAGTTGTCGCTCGCCGAATGCCATTGCGGCGCGATCTTGTGCGCGCCGATGGATGTCACGCCGTCGCCCACGAGCACAAGGAGTTTATGGCAGTCGATCTCATCCAATGCATGACAGCGGTGTGCGCTGCCGCGGCAAGGTGGTTGTACGGGATTGATCCCGACAGATCCTTGTAACTCGGCGATCAGTGCCACTGCCAGCCGGTCCATTGCTATCTTTGACGCCGATGAACCCACGTGCTCGAACTGGATCAGCACCGGGTGCGGAAGTGCGAGGCCATCGAACGCCGCGCAGCTATATCGTCTGGTCCCATTCTTGACCGTGACGATCAACTCGATTCCCTGCTGCAGCGGCATGAATCCTTCCCGTTGAGAGCGCACCCATTGGCCGAAGCCCCGACGCCAAGATCAATAACGTCTGGCAAATCTTAGTAGCCAAGATTTGTGTGCGCAAATGCAGCAAGAACGGGACCGGGCAAAGATGGTTTTTTACTAAATTCGTTTCATGCTCGGCAATGCGCGCCGCCTCCTGAGACGGCTCATAGCCGCGATGGCTGCGATGATGCTGGCGCGATAGGCCGCCTGCAAGCAGCAGCCGGTGTCTAACGCAGCACGATTGCTGGAATATCGCCAGGTTCAACCTCGAAACGGCGCACCACAATCGCGTAATCTTCCAAGCATTGCTCAAGGTCGGCTGCCAATGCTCCAACAGGCACAACGAGGGTTTTATTCACCGCCCTATTGGCGCCGCTCGAATGGCACAGGAGCTGGCCTATCGCTGTGTATATAACCTGACGGTCCAGACTTGTTTTGACCTCGTAGATTGCGGTCATTGCCTCATCCCGTCGAACATACAAGTCGATCAGCGGGCTATTGAGAACTTCGTCACCGCTCTGGGCCTTCGCCACGCACTCGTCATACAGGCATTGCACAACATCGCCGTGGTAGGAGAAGTAGTCGATCGATGACTTTCGCTGACCCTGCCGCCGCCCTGAAGCCTCCTTCTTGTAGGCTTCCCATTCCGCAATAGCCCGCCGGAACTCGGCACTGTCCAACTCGCCACTGGCAACAGCCAGCTTGAAACCGCGAACCAGATCAACGAACTTCCACAACCGACTAGTAAGGTCATCGGAATCGACATTTCCTACGATGATCCCAGAGCGCGTGGTCCCGTCCGCCGCCAGTGCCTCAATCATCTCGGCCTTGGACCAGGCTAGAAAAGCGCTGCGTCCTACGCCAGGCTTTCCTCCGCCGACGCTGCCGTCGTGCATGAGATAAGTCCGATTGGTCTGCGGATCTCTTGCGAAGAAGCCAGCAACTCGCGCTGAATTGGACTTGGTTGGAATGTTGATCTCAACAGTGATGAATTGCGAGTGCTGCCTAGGATCGAACACCCCAAAGACGTTCCACGTCCGCGGGATCGCCGCATCATCCACGTCGCCAAAGGCTGCCCACAGCGTTCCTTCACCGTTTGCGTAGATAATCTCATCGCGGTTGCCGCTGGGGAAACCAATGTTCCTCCGGCCTTGATTGGCGAGATTTTGGCTCACGTTCTCTTCGAGCAGGGTTTGAAGCTCGGCCTTCTTTGACAAATCTTCGATCAGTAGCAGCACAGTATCCTCCTGCCGGGCGCTTCACGCGGAACCTGTTCAAAGCACAACAGGATCACTCAAGTCTCTGTGAAAGCTCCTTTGTCCACCCCCTTCTTGCAGACAAAGGAGCAAAAAACGGAAGCACAAATCCGCGAAGAGGTCGGCACATTGCTGATCATCCCCACCAGAGCGTTGCGTGCGCACCGCGTCGACGAGCCCAATGACAATTGGGTTCGAGCAGGCGCATAACTGCCCCAGTCGATACTCGTGATCGCGCCTGTATCAAAGGTCACTTCTTCGTGCAGCGCTTCGCTAAAGCCGATCAGGCACCCTGAGTCTGAATGCTGCTGCTCAGGATCGTCCCCGGGTCTCGACATAAGCGCGAGGGGTTGCGTGGCTCCACAGATGTCCGGTCATGGCTTAACCTGACGCTCCAAAGAGGGACGGCTAACGGCAGGAATGTCGAAGGGTTTCGGGCGCCGGCAGGCGTACGAAAGTCTTACAAGTACGACCCGCGGCGAGGCTCGCGCTGGTCTATGGGTAAAAGGGCTTTGGTGTGGATTGGGGTGACTGA